>TARA_B110001452_G_scaffold264254_1_pt1 | contig 11233 bp, 6 predicted proteins | sample TARA_B110001452 | Tara Oceans TARA_B110001452 (sample SAMEA4396971) | marine metagenome | biome: Polar Biome; feature: [DCM] deep chlorophyll maximum layer (ENVO:01000326); material: water (ENVO:00002006), including particulate matter (ENVO:01000060) such as... | depth 25 m
CGCTCTTCTTGAAGAAGAGTTGAGTGTTTGTTTTGAAACCCATCGACCCTCAATGTTTCTGTTCGACGGTGCTTTTCCATATCGGGGGATGCTTCGGGCAATTCAGGGCCGCAATTCCATTCGAAAAATGTGGATGCGACGAGGAACTTTTCGAAAAGGGTCATCTATTCCCGTTGATAGTATCGAACATTTTGATGCAGTGATCCATCCCGAAGACAGCGTCGCCACAGTCGTTGAAAAAGTGGAGCATAACGCCGAGGTAATGACCTGCCCACCAATTGTGATGTTGGATTCTGAAGAACTTCTCTCAAAACAGAAAGCCCGTTCACGATTAGGCTTACCTCAAGATTCAGTTGTTGTTTATGTTCAGCTTGGTGCTGGAGAAATTAATGACATTGAAAGCGAAATACGTCTGACACTCGAATCATTGCTGGAAAATCCAGCCGTTTATGTCGTTCTTGGAGAGTCGCTCATTGGCGAGAAGATCGACGTTGATTTACCGCGCGTTCAAATATTGCGCGACTACCCGAATTCAATGTATTTCCGTGGGTTTGATGCAACAGTCCAAGCGGGTGGCTACAACTCGTTCCATGAAACTCGAACATTTGGCTTACCAACTTTGTTTTACCCAAATATGAATACTGGAATGGACGACCAACTGGCTCGTTGCAAGGTTGCTAAAGAGGAAGGTTGGGGTATTGTCTTGGATACAAGAAATAAAGACGCAATTGTAGAATCCTGTGCATTGTTAATACGTTTAATAGATACGGCCAGAATAGTTGAAACATCAAATGGAGCAATTTCTTTATCCAAAAAATTACTTGAGGTGATTGGCAATGCAAGTTGAGAGGTCATGGATGCTCCCTCAGCAAGTTTTTGAATGGATTGAAGAAAATATACCCTTTGGTTCGACTATTTTGGAATTTGGCAGCGGGGAAGGAACGGAGCGTTTGTCAGTCAATTATGATCTTTATTCTGTTGAGCACAATCCTGAATGGATTGGATTTGCTAAAAGTACATACATCTATGCGCCGATTAGACTGAGTAACAAATATCCAGATGAAATTGGGTGGTATGATATTGATATAATTAACGAAAAATTACCGTCAAAAATCGATCTTATGATTATAGATGGGCCTAATGGCTCAATTGGCAGAAGCGGATTATTAGAGCACATTGAATATTTTTCTTGGAACTTCCCAATTGTGATTGATGATCTTCACCGAGATAAAGAATATGTGTTCTCTCAAGCCCTATCAGATAAATGTAATCTCAAATGCATCCATTTTGCTGAATTTGAAAACGAAAGAAGTAAATCCATCAGAAGTTTCGGAGTTTTTTCAAAAAATAAGGTGTGAATATGTCGAAGAAAGCAGGAACTGACTTCACCCCAGAGATTGCTCTGGCAACGAAAGAAGCACGTGAATTAAACCGTATACGTAATTCATTTACTTTTAACCTCGGAGTAGAATTGATTCGGAGCATAAAGAATCCGTTTCGAATACCTTTGCTCCCATTCCGTATTATGAGTTCACTTTTTTCCCGAAAACCTCGTTCATCTACCTTTGAAAACACTCCTCGTACAGGGATTCTTATTATAGGAATAGATCGTTTTGGAGAAAAGTATTCTTTAGAAGCCCAAACTCTTTGCGAAACAATTAACGATTCGAATTTGGGCGAAATTTCATTGTTTAATAATTCAGTTGAACCCCCCAAAAACCTTGAAAAAGTGGAATGGTATCGGTTGCCAACTATCCGTGAAAAAAATAAATCAAGGAAAGAGTGGAACCTCATGGTTGAGAGATTACTTTCATCAGTTGTAACAATCTCCCGGCCTAAACATGTTATTTATTTTGGTGATTATCTTTATCGAGGGGTCGTAGATGCGCTTGAGCCCTTGGAATCATCAATCCCCCTCACATGGTTTCTAACCGACCACATAACTCCTGAATCGATATCTACCAGTAAATTACCTCATATAGATGTTATTTCTTTACCCGAGTATTCCAAGGCTACTCATTCATCACAATCAATTCATCGAATTCTTCGACGTTCCGACGATGAACAAATTATTCTTATTGATATTGATTCAAAAAATCAAGTTTTGATTGATTGTATAATTCTATTAGGGGCTAACAATCTACTTACAGCAGTTCAAAGAGAATCTTCTCTACCAAAGGAAATCGACCACATTGTGAGAATGAAAGAGGTCGTTGGAACACAATTGGAAGGAAATGTGGTATTAGTTATCGATGATCAATCACCTCTTCTGATATCTTTATCAGCACTTAATATTCCTTGTTTTTTACTAAGAACAGGAGTAGAACTTTCCCCAATAATCGGTGAGATGATTCGCGATATGGAATTGAAAGGAACGCTCGTTGTTGTCCGAAGAAACTCACCTAATGAGATAATTCAAAGTCTTGAATACTTGATTTCAATCTCTAAAAACCGAACACATTCAGTTTCATTAGGGGGCTCTTCTAGCTCCTTTATACCGACGAATTATGTTGTGAAATGGCTTGAAAAATCAAATCATTCATACAATTGAAAATGTTCCAATGCACTTGAGTCATCAAACTCCAAATCAAAGTACTCTAATCGAGATTTTACATAATCACGGTACTTGCTCGGAATAAGTTCCAATGCCGGAGAATAATATTTTTCAAGGAATTGTACATTTTCTTCTACGAGTTCTTGAATATGGGGGTATGATTTCATAATCTCTTGGAAAAAGTGGTTTTGTGACTTCATTTTTTGAATAGAATAGATTGTACTTGCTGCCATCTTGAGTTTTTTCTGTTTGAGAAATGTATCTATTTCTTTCGTAATTGTAATCTTTCGACCTTTGAGCGAATTCTTTCGAAAACATTTCCAGCATTCTCCACATGTATTTCCAGCAGTAGATCTTAGGCATGATTGAGCAAAGTTTCCGAAATTTGATTCTTCAACTATTTTTTGATTTATAATTTCAGAACACCCCATGACCGGTTGCAAGATTGGTAATCCAACACTTTCAAATAAAGGAGCGTGTTTCTTCCAAAACCATGTTTCTGAGAAATCACGAAATTTCTGACCATGCCAAAGATAAGAGTTTTCAAGCGGCATTCCTGTTGCAATACTATCGAGATTAAAATAATCTGCTAATAAAATTACATGGACTGCACAGGCATAATCTGTTACAAACCCAACTTGTTTTCCATTCATAGTCCTCAATATTTCATGATTTGATGGAGTAATACAAACTGGACGGTGGTGTTTCTTTTCTAAGTGTTCGATAAAGCGAAGAGCATTTGAGTGATTGAGTTTAGACTCGAACCCCTCCCGTTTATGATACATTAATACTGTCTGCTCAGGTAGAAGTTCCATAGCTGCGGTTGAATCACATCCCGTAGAAAATGCTAATCCTGGGCGTATTCCTGGCTTTCTCGAAGGCACCCAACCTGAGAGGATCTCGGGTTCAAACGGAGAAAGTAAAACATATTCAGCAAGTTTGAAAAGGTCAGGGTGGGTTTCTTCAATTGAGAAATCAGCAGGCATTTTCCACCACACTACCATCTCATTGTAACGCAAAACTAAATCGTTACCTTTCATAGACCATCTTTCAAATGGATTATATGTCGAATCCTCGGGAATACCATGAAGTTTGATGTACATGTCTCTGCTATTCCAAGATCCCTGGTCAAGTTGATCTTTTTCAGATGAAACCGATCGAAGTTTAGCCTCTTCAAGGTGATAACTCTCTGGTTGTAACAATTGATAAGTAGAGAGTTCGACAAATATTCGTGAATCCTTTTTCACTAACTCCCATCTCCGTGCCTTATCTTTCGGATCAGCTAAAATCATCTGCTCAACATAGGAATATCTCCTCGAAGTGGAAATGTAACCCTCTTTTGGATGTATTCCGAGGTATTCCGTTGCGTCTTTGAGATCATAGAGGCTATTCAAATCATTATATCCGCTACGACAAGCACGCATGGTAAAATCAATGTGAGAATGGCCACGTATTGGAAATGCTATTTCATCAAAGCCTCCTATTTCAATTAACAATTCGGGTGTGACAGTGTAAAAACACCCCATACATGAGATGCCATCTGTCAAAGACGATAATTCAATATCATTTTTCATCAAATATTCTTCATGAATTGCTGGTTTCCAATTTGGATTAAAATGAACCAAATGATCGTATCCTGTTTTTTTGACCGCATCTAAGTAAGCAGAATCCCACCCTCGTTGTTTGAAAAAAATATCATCATCTGCTGAAAATATTAGATTTGGTTTGTTCTTTAACCGCATCACATAATTAAAAATACTATTTGTTTGAATTGCGATACCTCCGCCGCTATTTTGTAATAAAACCACTTTGGTATTGGGGATTTCAAAATCAATAAATTTTTGAATTGTTCCATCTGTCGAACCATCATCTGCTACAACAATTGTCCAATTAAACGAGTTGTTTCGAGTTCTTAACCAAGATTCAAGAAATTGCTCTAAGTAATCCCAACGATTTATTGTTGTTACACCAAGTATGAGACTTGGTCTATTTTTAATTGGCCACTGCCGCGGTGTTTCGTCATGAAGTAATATTGTCTTTGAACGCCAACGTTTGTAATTATGCGGGAAGTTTTGCATTCTCCATCGGAAGCGACTTGCATAAGCACTTTGTGAACGGCTATCCCGAATGCCTTCCTTTTCCACGTCGGCAACAACTATATTTGGCCAAGCCACATAAGATCGTAGATTCTCATCATCGCAACTAATTGTTTTTAACGGTTTAGAATCGAAAGGTGAATCCATTTCATTTATCGAATCAATTAATTTCTCAAAAATTGAAGAATGGTATATCATTGCAAAACTACCATTCGTGACCTCATTTGGCCGATACCACCCTAATTTATCATCTAACTTCACTCCAGTCCAGTTCCATTGAGATGCACCTAACATTAGGATTTCCCAATTATCCGGAACATTATTGATAAAGCGAGAGAATTTCAGAGTGAAATCATGAGTCAAGATGATATCATCATCAAAAACTGCAATTGAATTAAATCCTTTTTCGATAGCATCGAGTAGGATTTTTTTCATTGTAAGTAAATAGCCCCACGCACCAACACTTTGTATCGCCTTTCTCCCAAGCCGTAAATCTTCTGAATTATGTGGTGAATTATAATATTCATTGTATTTTGAATTATGTGGTTCATCTGCTCCGCGAACAGCAATCATTCGTTGAGGATTGAATCCTTCTCTTGATAGAACATGCTGACAGTAAGTAAATTTCTCTTCCTCATCATCAAGATTCAATACATAACCGGCATCTGCAACATTCGCAAGTGTTGTGATTTCTTCACTATTCAATGAATATAGTTTGAAACTATCCGATTCCTTCAAACCAGCTGAAGAAAACAAAACTCCGATTAATATTTCAGTGACATTCTCAGGGATTTGGAGATAAATTGTACGTTGGGTTCGTTCAGCATCCGGCCCTCCGGAAAAGACATGCACTCTTGGAAGTAGTTCACGATCTTCGCTACGAGAATAGGCCCATAAAAAGGTAGCAGCCGTTACACTTACGACTTCAATATCGACATTGATTGCATACAATGTCTCGGGTTTAACCGGGACGCTATATCGGCATCCAGGAGTGCTACGGTCTTGGTTTGCCATTACTTCCCAATGATCTGAATTGTTCGATAATACGGCCGATTGATTCGGTTCAAGAGTGATAGGCTTGATCGACCGATCAAATACTTTTTGTTGTTGGATTTCAACAAATTCAATATCGCAGGTGTCGCCAAGTTCGTGATTGTGAGCTAGAACCCCGATTTCAATAGTTGTAGTCTGTAAAAGAGAAAAACCCAATGCAAGTTTTTCTTTTTTAACATCAACATGCAATGTACCGCCGATACGTGTATTCGATTCGGAATCATAAACCCAAAGGAAAAAAGTCTCAGATTTCGATGCTTTAGCTGTTACGATTAACTCATAATCTCCTTTTGTAAGTTCAATAGGTTTTCTTAATCTCAAACCTGGAGTACTTGTGGTTTGGTTCAAGGTGCATTTGCAAATCGAGTTTTCGAACTCTAAATCGACATCTTGATTCTTTCGAAAGGTTTCGGAATCAAGTCTAAATCGTAACGATGAACTCATATTATTCACGAACCAGTTGTTTCATAATAGAGCTTGATGATTTCATCGGGTTCGCCGACATCAACGATTTTTCCTTTATGGATAAAGACCAGTCGGTCGCAGACTTCTTTCATTAAACCAAAGGAATGAGATACTAACACGACAGTTCCCGTTGATTTGACCAAATCTAAAATCCGCTTCTTGCTCTTTTCTTTGAATTGGGGGTCTCCGACTCCAAGCACTTCATCGATAAGGAGAATATCCGGGTGAATTGCACTTGCAACAGCTAATCCTAATCTCGCTTTCATTCCCGATGAATAGGTTCTCACTGGTTCGTCAATAAAAGCATCAAGTTCACTAAATTCAATAATTTCCGGAAGTTTAGAAACCATTAGTTCTTCACCATGCCCAAGAATACTCCCATAGAGGATTGCATTTTCTTTTCCGGTTTGATGACCTGAAAAACCAGTGCCAAGACCAGCAAGAAGAGAGATACTCCCAGCAGCTTTGCAACTACCTTCATCAGCAGGATATATTCCAGAGATTATACGAAGTAAAGTTGACTTCCCCGAACCATTTTTTCCTATTATTCCAAGTACTTCGCCCTTTTTCACAGTAAGGCTTACATTTCGAAGAGCGGTAAATCGGTCTTTCTTTCTTCGAAACATATTCATCATCATTTTCAAAGCATTACGTTGCTTTGGAAAATGCAAGGTTACATTTTCGATTTCTACTGCGTTTCCAGTCATAAATGTTTCACCGCCCCTGCCTCATATCGATTGAAAACATAACTTCCAAGAATCCACATTACGACTCCGAATCCAAGAGACCCTAGGATTCCTGCCCAAGGAATGCCGATACTTTCTCCTGCGATCCCATGTCGGGCCATAGTGAGGGGTACTACCATTGGATTGTACAATACCATCTCACCAAATGCTCCACGCTCCAAAGCCATTTCATAAGTCCACATCACTGGTGATAGGAAAAAACCAGCACGCACAATGAAACGGAAGAGGTGTTCAACATCTCTTTGAATGCAATTGAGTGGTGCAACGAGCATACCCAATCCGATTGCTAAGAATCCCGCCATCAAGATACTAAGAGGTATATACAGCAGATATATTGTCACTGGTAAATCATAAAATAGCATGATGGGAAGAACGACAAAACAACTCATCATTGAAATGATAATATTTCCTTGCATAGCAGTCATCGGAAATATGATCCTTGGGAAATAAACTAAATGAATAGTTTGTCCATTACGTGAAAGAGAAGACACAGTTCCTTGCAATGCCTTTCCAAAACAACTCCAAACAATGACTCCTAAAATCACCCAAACTGGATACATTTTATCGGGATTGCCTGCAAGCATGATAAAAAGAAAATAATACACACTTGCCAGCATAGCAGGTTCTAACACAGTCCATGTGTAGCCAAGCATTGCATTTCGATAACGCCCTCGGATTTCCTTTCGGACTAAATTCCGTACTAAAAATCGATGCTTGAATAATACTGTAATATTTGTCAATGGTGATTTCCATGAAACTCCTCGTCCCCCTACCTCCTTGAGGACAGGGCCAGAAGAATCTTCGGACATAAATCCAAGTTCATAGTTTAGTGTATTTAAATCCACAGAAGATATAGACTCAAATGAACCGTTTTGAATAGATATAATGTGGTAGCCGTGGCCCTAGGTGCTAATCTTGGGCAACCCAAACCAACCATCTTTCATCAAGAAAATCATCTCTGTTGAGTTCCCTGCATTCAATTATTGAATCACACAAGACTTCGGCACTTGTCCAACCGCCGGACATTGCTCGATAAGCACTAGAAAGATCCGAATCATTCTTGATATGAATGATTTTTGAAACACTGGTATTTTCGGGAATTACATACATGGTTTCATGCTCTAAATGCATAAAGTCTCCAAAAGTACTTCCATCGCCAAGCAATGTAATCGTTTGATTCGTCCACCAACTATGCGTTGACAATCTTGATTCATTTACGCTCCACAAATACCCTTCAGTGCTCCCAGACCAATAATCTTCGAAAGGCATTACTGGCGATCCATACAAATATGTCCAATTTACATCAATATCATAACGCCATCCTCTTGTTTGAGTAAGAAGATGGCTAGCTTCGTATTCTATTATGGAATTGTACACTGGGTCATTAGGATTTGTAAACTGATTGGATGTTTTACCCGAATATAATTCGAGATTCCAAGAACTCGTTCCAGTCACAAAACTTGCATCATCATCGACATTTCTTCCAGCATCAACGTAAATATTAGCAATAGTCCAGTGAACTTGAGCTCTGATCTCTACTTCTTCTCTTTCTTCTATCAACAGAGCGCTTGTCTGATGAACGCTAAGTAATAAAATGACAAGGCCACTGACTAAGAACGGGTTTACTTGTTTATGATTGACTCGAATTGAAAATTTTTCGGATGAGATAAATGCAGGGACTCCTATACAGGCTAAAGCTAGCCATGGAGTTGAGTATCGCACCCATCCAAAATCCAATACTGCTCCATGCAAGATAATTGCTGGAGCGATTAACGCCCAAGTGTGCCAAAGAATATCTCTTTCTTTTTTTATGAGACTTGCAAACCCAACTAAAGCACAGATGAACAACAAGATGGACCACTGATCAACATATTCCAGTATAAATTGCAGAGTTCCGTAATCCCCAATTTCACCTTCAGTTGATTTTATACTAGTCATAGTGCCGACAATCTGTTGATTCATTGGGGAAAAAACCCCTCCCGTGAGTAAAATATTCTTGATAATGTGTAAAAATGTGATTGCTCCCCATCCTAATGTAAACGGTTTAATCATTCTCTTGTGATTTCTAATGTAAAAAATTACCATGATCCATGGACCAAGATAAAGGTAAGGGTATTTTGCCATACCAATAGAAGCGATCATTGCCCCAAAAAATACAATATATTTCCCTGATTTATTTTCTATTTTTCGAAAATACAAGATGCTAGAAATAATCATTCCAGCAATTCCAACATCTAACAGCATTGTACGGCCATAAACAATAACTATGGGCATGAGTAAGAAGACCATAGGTGCAGTTATTGCTAATTTTTTTGGCGTATATTGTTCTGCAAGATGTTGTATCGCCCAACCAGTAGAATATAATAGCAATAATGGTGTGAAATATACTCTGTAAGTTTCACCACTCCAAGCCAACTCAATAGCGGCAATACCAGGAATGAGTTCTGGCCTGAATAAACCATAAGTTTGTTGTTTTAGCAAACCACATTCGCATCGTTCTAAAATTCTATTTGAAATGATGAGGTGTTCCGCTTGATCATAAAATGAAGGAAAAACATGGTAGCCACCTGAATACAAGGCGATAATCCATACCACCGATGGCACAAATAAAAATCTAATATCAGAAATACTTATCTGATGTTTTCTCAAACTCCACATCCAGTATAGAAAACCGGCATGTACGCTTATTAAAAGCAAAATTATTGGTATAGAGAACGTAGACCCGAGAGACATAACTGCTCCAATAAAAATTAAAAAAGGCATTGACTCCAAGGTGAGTCGTTCAACCATTGTCGTAGACTCACTCATAGCATTTCTACTGGTTGCGATTATATATCAATTTGCTAATCGGTAAAATCGAAGTGGAGAGACTGTTGATAGTTTCTAAAAGTACTGTTTCCGGGACCAATTTCAAACCCGTTAAAGTGAGAGAGAGTTTACATCTTTAAAATCTGAAATAGATAAAATCAACAGTCTCAGCCGGTCTAAGAAACAAAGCAAGAGTGAGAATTATTCCAATTGTTGCGCCCCATATTATTGAGTTTTGGCGAGCAATCCAGTGCTTTAAACCTCCTATTTTCCAACTCAATAGATGCCCGACAAGGAACATGCCTACGATTACAAAAGTAAGGTATTTGATTTCTGGAAGCGCTTCTAGAAATTCATTTTGATTCCAATGTCCTCCAAACCCGGTATAGGTTTTCAAAGACTGAGTAAGTAAATTAGTATCTTCAAGCCGGAATATGAGCCAAGTCATGAATATGAAATATTGAGTTACTATCCACCCTATGAGCACTGAGGTTCGGGGCATTCTCTTGAAGACAGCAAGAATAAATTTCTGCTTACTCAAAACTCGATGAGCTATCAACAAAAGCCCATGCATGAAGCCCCATAGTACAAAATTCCATGATGCGCCATGCCATAAACCGCCGAGTAACATAGTCGTCATCAGAGCGAAAAGTAGAACCTTTGGCCCATTCCTACTTCCTCCCAAAGGAATGTAAAGATAGTCTCTCAACCATGTTGAAAGAGAAATATGCCAGCGGCGCCAGAAATCTTGAGGGGATGTGGCAGAATATGGAGAATCAAAGTTTTCGGGTAATTCCACGCCAAGTAAATGCGAAGATCCAATCGCAATATCCGTATACGCGGAAAAGTCACAATAAATTTGAATGCCAAACAGCAAAGCACCCCACCACACCAATCCTATGTTTTCTAAACCTGCTGAATTTTCAAAAATACTGTTCACATGTAAAGCGACATTATCGGCCACGATGAGCTTCTTTGCTAATCCGTAGATAATTAGCGTAATTCCGAGTCGAACTTTTGTCGATGATGGTTTGAGGACCGAAGCAATTTGGGTTTTGAAATGATCAGCACGTACAATTGGTCCTGCTACCAATTGTGGAAAGAATGCGGCATAGCAAGCAAATGAAAGAAAATCGTCATAGGGATCATTCTTTTCCCTATACACATCAATTGTATACGACATTGTTTGAAAGGTATAGAACGAAATCCCCACAGGCAAAAGTAATCCCAGAGATTCTATTTCTGGAGTTCCTGGAAGTTTGAGGGTTGCCCAGTTCCAACTTTCAATAAAGAAATCAAGATATTTGAAAAGTGCTAATATCCCCAGATTTATAACAAGTGAAATTCGTAGCCATTTCTTCCGAAAATCTTTCTCTTTTGATTGAGATATTTTTTTGGCCGCAGTCCAGTCGACTAAAGTTGAAATTAGTAAAAGAACAATATGCCACCCCGATGCAAGCCAGAAAAAGAGATAGGAACTTACCAGTAAAATCCCGATTTGTTTTCTTCTT
>TARA_B110001452_G_scaffold267644_1_pt1 | contig 11233 bp, 7 predicted proteins | sample TARA_B110001452 | Tara Oceans TARA_B110001452 (sample SAMEA4396971) | marine metagenome | biome: Polar Biome; feature: [DCM] deep chlorophyll maximum layer (ENVO:01000326); material: water (ENVO:00002006), including particulate matter (ENVO:01000060) such as... | depth 25 m
GGACAACCACGCGACACAACCAACGACGTAAGCTACATCTTCACGTTTGATGTTTCGAACGATGGCGTTTTGTATGCCACGACCGTCGAAAAGAATAGACACTTTACGATTGCCACGCTGATGCACCTTTTGACGCTTACGCTCTTCATTGTTCACTTGCTGATTCAAATCTCGAGAACGTTTTTTAGGAGGCATTTCTTATTCTGTTACCTAGTATATATATGAGATCCACATTGCAAAGAATGGATGTATAGATTAACTTGTTAAACTTTGTAAATTTGTATCTAATGTTTTTATATTTTCATCTATGACTTTGATGTTTTCTGTATTTTTCTTAGTTATAATTTCGATGCGTTCTTCGAATTCCCTGTCCCTTTTCCTATCCATTAGTGTTCGTATATCATTTGTATTTTGCTCAATTCTTTTTGTCAATAAGTCCAATTGATCTCTTACAATTTCGCGCACTGTAGCATGCATTTTTTCTTGCAACTCACGCAATTCTCTCTCGAAATTCTCGCTTAATTTCGATGTTTTGGCGTCTATCACAGCGACAGCTTCGCTTTTTGTGAATTGTCGAAACCCTGTGGTCCCAATAGATTTGACAGTTTCCATCGTATGTCTTATTTAGTAACTTATATACAGTCAAATCAAAATCTTTTTCAAAGTAGTGATTTGTTGCAAATGTTTGAAATTCCTTCTTTTTTCTCTTTTATTGGTGGTTTCTTTGTGACAATATAGACAATATACAAATATAACAACTACCAATATTAAACCAGCACCGATGACAAATCCCCATAACATGTATGAGTGACTTTTTGCACGTGTGGCGATTGAGTCGTGTCTTAATGACAATAGTGTCTTTATCTGACATGTTTGTGCTGCGCATAAGCAGGTGTAGTCGTTTTCGGTCCAGTCTTCTAACCTTGTATCTACACAGATGCCATCTCGTGGACATGATACTTTGTCGCAGGGTGTTTTTAAGGTATTACAATCCGTTCCTTGCCAACCTTCAGAACATAAACATTCAAACCCGTTGACTAAATCAACACATGCGCCGTGCTTACATGGATTGGGGTCACACTCATCTTTATTGTAATTGCACTGTTTTCCTTCCCACCCTGGTTCGCAAATACATTTATAACCATCTCCCGTGACAGTACAGTTTCCGTAACTGCCACATGGTTGGTCGTCACAATACGGCGGTGCAAATTGACAACGGTCGCCGTACCATCCTGGTTCACACGAACAAAAAGAGTGCGAATGTCCCATCAAACAATTCCCTCCGTTTAAACATACGTTATCTGAACAAATCCTGGCGTCTATCTCACATCTGTCGCCCGTCCATCCTGGTTGACACATGCAACTAATTCCTGAAAGATCACTTGATTCGTCGTTACACGATATAACATTGTCTCCACATGGTTTTTGTACACAAGTCACTTTTTCATCACATAATGTACCACCGAATTGTCCATCGATTGATGCACAATCACAATAGAAATCATTGATATAATCAACGCAATTGGCACCATTTTTGCATGGATTGGGTTCGCATTCGTTAATTTCGAAAGAACATTGTTCTCCTTTCCAGCCGGGTTCGCAATCACATGTACATGTATCTTTGTCTGAGCAATGTTGACACGACCCGTGAATACACGCTGTGCTGTATATTAAACACAAATTTGTTTCATCAACTGAAATTGAACACCTGTCTCCAATATAATCGGATTCACAATAACACTCCCAACTATCATTTTCTTGGTCCAGCGTGCATACACCATGGCCACTACATGGCAATCCATGGGATAATACTTGTATATTATAATCATAAGTACTAACATTGCATTCTCGATTTGGTATAGAGCAAGATGGACCAGTCCAAAACGGTTGCTTGTATATTGGTTCCTTTTCACAATCACATGATATTCTGTTATTTTTAAAAACACAGTCTCCATATTCGCATGGATTTTGATCAATACAATCGGTCAATGAATATTGGCAATTTGTCCCTTGGAATGCAAGGGGACACTCGCAAAAATAATTGTTTTCTAACGCAACGCAATTACCGTCATTCTGACATGGATGTTTTTGACCAATGGGTTCACATCCCAACGTTTTGTTAATCAAATGATGGCAAAATGTTCCAGTCCATGCCGTCGGACACTCGCAACGATATCTGTTGTATTCGTCTACACACCCTGCTTGATTTAAACACGGTTCGTCACTACATTTGTTTTTTTCTTTACCACACCATATTCCTTTCCATCCTAATTCACATTCGCAACTGAATTGCTTACCATCAAAACGACATTGGCCATGGTCGCACAATATGCAGTGGCGTTCTATGTCTCCAATCAACCAAGCTATATCAGGACACCAATCTGATCCAAAAACATATTGGTAGGTAACACGGTCACGTATATCATCGATGTATTCTTTGATTGCTTTCATTGCACCCGCTAACGTTTTACTCATTTTTATTTGTCCAAAAATAAACCAAAGTTTTGCGTCCATTTCCGATGTTGACAGTACTGCCTTTTCGATCATGTATGTAATATTTTCCGATGTTATTACATTTAAACGTAACGCTTCTTTCATATCCTCAAGCATTCGCATTTCATGGTCCGGATCTTTTACTTCTAAAATTTTGACCATTTCGGTGTTTGCTAATTCCAAATCCCAAATCATTTCGTGTTCCGCATTCAATATTGTGTTAATATCGTGTATGAATCGATGCTTTTTATATTCCACAAGAGAGCGATTGATATTATATTTTTGATCGAAATTTGTTTTTAGTATGGAGGCATCTTTGTATAATTCGGAGGCACGAATGAGTAATGTGGAACATGGTCTTACACGTTCAACTTCCCATTCTTCGACGTAACATTTGTCGATAGCGCACCTTTCTAATAAATGTACTTCTTTAATGTGTGCATAATGAAAATCTGCACAACCCTGGTCAATACATAGTTTTTGCTCATTTTCTAAATGGTCTTTTGAAAATTCAGTTTCATTGATATCTATATCGTGCCATAATTGATGATCGCAATATGTCCAACATTCCCCATCGTCACATGGGTCTAACACTGCATTATTATGAAAAGGGACCATATAATTTACATCGTTGGTACAGTTTTCAACGGGCCATAATACTTGACCATGACAAACAGTAAATAAAACAAACAAGATTAACATTCTTTATTTTTTTTTAAACTCTTAAATACTAAGAATATATAGTGTTGAATGTTTCGATTAAGTTATTCGAAAAGTTTTTTTTCATTTCGGAAAGTTCTGAACGACTCATACTTACATTCTCATATGAACTAACCATATGTTCATGCGCTTCCTCACACTCTTGTATGCGAATATCGTAATCGACGATAAGTGAGCCAGCTGCATCAATCACATCAATCACAACATCATCAAAACAACTTTGCATATATTGCAAACTTTGTAGGAACACTGGCAATTCTGATATTGTATCTTCACTGCCAAATTGAGACATTAGCAATTGTGCATTGCATTCTCTTGCTTGACGTTGGTAAATACTATGAGGGTCGGTAGTCACTACAGAAAGCCAATTTTTAGCTGTATATAACACTTGTTCGTTTGTTCCTGCGGAATCAACGTATGTTTGAAATGCATTTATGCTTGTAGTATATACAGCTCTTAATTGGTCCATAGTTTCCGTTGACACGCGAATATTATAATAATTAAAGCAATTCACGTTCAGAGTACGTTCTAAATTACCAATTGATGATTTATCTATCGGGTTTTGAATGTTCGATGCGCATTTTGTTGCGATATTCGATATAGAACCAAAATCGTAACCGTGGCAGAATGTAAATAGCACAACAAAGATATATCGCATTTATGTACAATATATATGTAAACTTTATACTGACTTATAGTTTAAAAAAAACAACTATAAAAGGTTCATTAGAAAAATTAAAAATGAAGAAAGTTATTATCGGTTCAATTGCATTATTTGGTATGGCTTCTGCTTCCAATATCGGAGGACAACAGCAAAAGATTTCAGAAAATCGTTGCGGGGAGGGCTTGAAATTGTTTAATGTCAACGATAATACAGCGTGGGGGGATATTAATGTCGGTGCCCCTGCGGATCGCCAGCACGACATTTACGACGACGGTTCGGTCAAGTACATTGTTGCAGGCAGCGGTCTTTCTGCATGGGTTGAGATGGTGAATGAATATCCTGGTATCGATGGTGCCTGTGAGAAATTCAACAAAGCTTTGATTAATATTGCCAATGATTTCACCAAACCAGCAGGCATGGATAATCAATATGTTTCCAGCACGCACTCGTGGAAAAACAAGGTCACCCTCAAGTTGCATGAAGCAGGCTGTGCTATTAGTCCCAACGACGATAATCTCGAGCAATTTGTCGAATCATTCAACTATCCTCATCAACAGCGTTTGCGTATGTCCAAAGCAGCAAGAGCCGCTGACGAATATGTCCTGAAAATCGGAGGGTTACAAGATGAATGGCGCACTGCTCGTGAAAATTTTGTCAATGACATGAAATCACACGGTGCTGTTATGGATCGCCAGTTACGTGAATCCGCTAAGGAAGCGGGTGCTCGTGAATACCAAGCTGCTACTGACGCACTGTTAGGTTCGCAGGAAGGAAGTGCTCGTGTTGAGATTTCCAAGATCAGAGGCACTATTGCATCCAACGCCAGAACTTTCGAAGACTTGGCACATAAGTTAAAGAGAGATGGTCTCAGATGGTCAAAATTGAATCAGATTTCGAACGAGCAAGAACGCCTTGACCAAATGACTGAAGTACTTAAGATGGCATCATTTGATGTTCTTTCGACTTGTCTTACAAATTTCCAGAAGGAGATGTCTGATCGTCGTTAAATACACCTTAATTAGTATACAATAAAAAAAAAATAAATTTAATCATTTTCTAATTCCATTAATGAACCAATTACATTTTCTTGTATTTTCACTACAAAATCATCAAAAATTTTTCTTTGTTCATGGACAGATAATGACAACTGCTCAATATCCTGTTGTGCGTGAATTATATCACGTTGAATTTTTTGTGTGGAATTAATCTGTTCTTGTGTAGTTGTACTCATTGTTTGAATGGCATTGCGTTGTTTGTGAGTGTCCAATTCAAATGTTTGTTTTGTACTTTTCAATAAAAACAATATATCACCCACTAATAATGGATTTGATGAATATTGATATTCTCGTAAATAAGCATCTCGTATTCTGATAATATTCACGACTGATTGCATATGGTCTTTTGCTTTAAAATTTAATGTATCATAATAAATTTCTGCGCGCGACTTTTTTTGTATTGTTTTGATGTAATGTTCAATCGTTGGTTTGTGTTTTTCTAAAATTGATTTGTCAAAATTATACAGACGTAGTTCGTAACAACGTACAATATCATGAACATAAACATTGTATGAATACAATTGAGGATTTGCGTGACATGCGCGTACAGCTGCGCACAATTTTGTCAAATACTGGTTTCTTTCTTCAATATTGATGGTGTTTTTATTGTCATCGTACGAAAGCGCATAATTCATACAATTTTCCCAACCGAAAGCAGTTACAAATAGGGTCATTACTATGGTCCATAAGAAACTTTGATTCATTATCTATATTTTAAGTTACTTTAATAGTTTGTTTTCACATCGTTATCATCTGCATGACGACTCGTCTCCGTCGCAGCCCTCATTTTTTAGACTGTATTGAACACGCACTTTATAAAGGCGACGGTCTGTCAGTACCCCCCCCTCCCAGGTCATTCGAGTCCACGGCGTTATCGTCACTGTCTGTAGTAGTAATACGCATAAAATGTTCGGCTACTTCCGTCGATATTTTCCAATTCATACGTTCATGGTCTAAGGATGTAAGTTCACTTTCTAAGGCATCCCATAATAATTCGTTATCTATCTGCGTTTGTTCTTTTGATTTCTCAGCAACATGTACGTTAAAAACAGCTTCGTCAACTTGACGACGTAAGAGTGCGTATGGGTCATCGTATTCAGTGCCAGCAGCGTCTTGTACTTGCGAACGTCCAACAATTTCACTGGTCCAATCTACGCTACACATCGGTACTTTTGATAATCCTTCGTCAACATTAATATTGTCAAACCAATATATTCTGTTTTGTATATTGGAGGCATCGTATTTTTTCTGTGCTTCAAAATTAGGAAATTTTTCCAAAATATTGTCTGAAATTTTAGGCACAATTGACGTTCTTGAGGCTGACGAAGTTAATATTGGTGTATCCCATTTGTAAGCTATTTGTCTAAAAGTCAAATATGTATTTGACAATTTGTCAGACACTTTACAAAGAGTATCTTCAAATGTTTTTAATTCACTCACATGTTTTTGACCACTACTGTCGAACTGAAATCCGCGTACATGTCCAGAATCAACTTCAGATGTTTCAAATTCTAAACGATACAATATTTCATTCATTTTGTCAAATGGAACACAATTGCCTCCTTTGTTTGAATACAGAGGATTGTCGCCAGTCGAAGATAACAAACGGCCACAATTTGGTTCGTAATTTGACGACACTAATGGCATTGTTTGCAGCAATTGTTCGATGAGCTTTTGCTTACTTTCGACCGATCGATAATGTTTGATTGATTTAATATCTGGTTCAAGGTCTTCTAGCACAGAACGCCATTTTCCAGATTCCAACATACCAGAAACACAGAAATGATATACGGATTCTAAGCCAGTCAATGATGAACATCTTGCTGCTATTTTGGAAGCATCGATGCCCAAATATATTTCGTCCATTTCGTATGTATCGGTTATTTCATCCGTTTGACCCACGTCTCGCCCATTATCTTTGTAAAGCGAACCCATTCGGCAAAAACATTCTGAACGCGCCAACGACTGTGCTTCAAAGCTCATGGTATTCATAGTTGTTTTTGTAGCATAATTTTTATTATCACACATTGGTGCAGATTCGATCCCTAAATTTTCAACGACTTTCTCAAGAATACCGACTGGACATGCTTCTACATATTCAAATTCAATCAATGGGAAAATGTGAGTACTCATATCATAAAAATCGTTGGCCATTTCGGCATATCTTTCAATGAAACTACGTGCTTCTTTTATCAATTCTTCCCAATAATTTTCTGCTTCTATAATACCATCGTCTCGAAATGCGTTGATTTGCGCTATACCATTAATTGCTGCTATATATTGTCGCAATGAACGACATCCAAGACCGTCCGTAACTCCTGTAACATATATCTTATCTGTTGTATCTACAGGACCGTTATTTTTTATACTATATGATATCATACGTCGGACGCCATTCGCGACATTTATATCGTCCGCCTGTATGTCTTCCGAAGTTTTATCTTTCGGACATTCTGTGAGATCTTTCAAGTAGTCATACGAAGCGTGGCACAAACTTTCTTGTGCATCAAATGTACACATATTCTTGTTTCCATCTTTAATATTGTTACAACCAAACAGGTCTTTTGCAGTATAACATTTGCGATTTAACTGAAAATAATCGTTGTTATTTACGTACGCATCTCTTGTACAAGCGCGCACTTTTCTGGGCATCGTATTATGTGTCATATTACATGTACGTGCTTGTGGAACAATATCTGAAGAAAGTGCTTTCGCAACATGCGCCACACAGATGTCGGAATGGGTGGTATGATAACCCAACGAACGAATTCTACCTGCTAATAAAGATACGAAAGACCCTTCCTCACATTTATTCGAACCACATATTAATGATTCTTCTTCTTCAGATAAAAATTGACCAAATCCATCGTTCGGTCGTAACAAACCTGTATTCGGGTGATAATTTACAACTGGAGTATTCGAAAGTTCATTAGACAGGGGATTAATTGTACAACATTCCTCAGACCCACAAGACGTTCCACATTCTATAGAATATGGCAGGAAACGAAGCTCGTTTTCAACATCAGAACAATCAAATTCCCCTCCTCCATTTCCTGTAACATCACCGCATGTTTTGATACCAGTGGGAACTATAGTGTTATTTTCTGGGACAATTGTTTTGGGATTGCAGAAAACAATACCTTCACGAACAAATTTATCTTGGTCTGCGAAGACAGTGACAGATTCTCTTAAAAAATTGAAATCTTTGCGAATGACGTTTGTAATTTCACGTTGTAATATATGGGCTGTATGTTCCAATTCTCGACTGTATGCAGAGATATGAGGAGTATCGCCCTCGTGAGTAGGGAAGCTCAAATCACTCGTAACTACTTGGGAGGCAACTATCAGCAAAACCAAAGAAAATATCATTTGTTTATGATACAATACTTAAATAGGTTAAAAAGTTAAAAGAATTAAAAGTTACAAGAATTTTTACATTTTGTTTTCAATTTTTGGTATACTATTAAGCATAGCCAGTACTGTCACTACCAGTAGCGGCGGTTATTTCATTAGGGGTTTCACTCTGAGCCCCGTCGGCATGAAGATCGGTATTGTCAACTGCATTATCGTCGCTGTCAGTCGTAACAATTCTCATGAAGTGTTTGGCCAAACCTAATGATATTTGATAGTTTAGACGGTCTGATTCCATAGACGTTAACTCTTCCTCAATAGCCGCCCAAAGTAGTTCGTGATCCTTGACTGTCTCTAATTTTGTTTGCTTTGCAATGTCTACATTAAAAATAGCTTCTTCTATTTCACGGGCAAACAATGAGTAGGGGTCCTCGTAGACCGTTCCTGCTGCGTCGTACACGGTAGAATCTCCAGTTATTTCATGTACCCAGTCTACAAAACACATAGGAATTGTTTGGGCGACAGCATCCCGCCAATACAAACGGTCTGCTACGTTTTCAGCATGTACGTCTTGATCTCTCTTGTAATTTTCCCATGTAGCGATAGTGTTTTTAGTTACTGGTTTACTTCTCATTCTCGATAAATCGGTCTTTTTCATCGCGTGATCCCATTGGTACGCAAGCTGACGGAAAGTATAATAAGTGTTTTCGAGTTTATTCTCAATTTTGCATAATCCATCTTTGAACTTAGTAAATTGGTCACCACGTATTTTACCAGATTCCGCTGCAGAAGTTTCGTATTCCAAACGATACAGGATTTCATTCAATTTTTCGAACGGAACACAATTACCACCTTTGTTAGAGTACATGTGCTCTTCAATAGAACTCGTAATTAAACGTCCACATGTTGGTGCGTAACTGCTAGATACTAAATTCATTGTTTTCTGCATTTGTCTAATCATATTTTGTGGGTCTATATGTTGACGATGATGTTTAATCTGTGCCAGATTTGGCTCTAAATCTTCCAAAACATCTTTCCAAATCCTAGTTTCAGTATAAGACGATTTACAGTAATGGTATACTGATTCGAGACTTTGAACAGAATTACATTTAGAAAGAAGTTGACTATCGTCATAGATTAAATAAACTTCATCCGCCTCATACATCTCAGTCGAGTCAACTATATCGTCTGTTTCTTCTCCTGTAAAGTGACCCGCTGTGAAAGTAGCTGCTTCGTCGACACAGCCGTCTTTGGCGTCATTTAAACCACCACTGTCACACGTGCCGTCACAACTTGTCACTGGATCGCCAACGGGTGTACCAGCGTCACACCCAGCGGGTAAACGACCATTATTAGTAGACAATTGACCCATTCGACAAAAACATTCAGAACGTGCAAGTGTTTGCGCTTCAAAACTCATTGTATTGAGCTTTGTTCGAGTGGCAAAATTGCTATTATCACATAATGGAGCTATTTCTAATCCCAGATTAAATGTATTTATTTCGACGTTTCCAACTGGACATTCCTCAACATCTTCAAATTCAATTAAAGGAAATATTTTGGTACTCGTGTGGTAAAAATCGTTCAAAATATCCGCATACGATTCGATGTAACTGCGAGTTTCTCGAATTGATTCGTGCCAATATTCCCCGCCCTCGATAATTCCAGTATCACGGAATGAATTTATTTGGGCCATACCGTTAATTGCTGCAACGTATTGACGCAAAGAACGACAACCAAGTCCGTCTGTAACACCAGTGACATACGCTTTGTCAGTCGTTAAAACCGGACCATGTGTTTTGACACTGTAAGCCATTACACGTCGAACCTCATTGGCATAATCACTCGATGTTTCTAAAACAACATCTTCCGAAGTTTTATCTTTCGGACATTCAGTTGTCATATTGGCTATAATATAAGTATAGCTGACGTGGCATAGATTTTCATATGTATCAAATGTACACATTTGATCATTATTAGAATCGACGATATCTTCACAGTCGTTTTTTTCATTAACTTGATAACACTTTTCATTCATTTGAAAAAAATCTCGTTGGTCGTCATATGCGGTTTTTTTACAAGCACGTACTTTCCGTGCAGTTGGGTTATAAGCTAGTTTGCATGTACGTGCTTGTGGAACGATTGACGAAGATAGCGTTGTCTCGACTCTAGCAGAGCATATGTCCTCATGTGTTGCATGATAGCCCAGAGACCTGATTCTATTCGATAAAATATTCACAAATGAACCCTCTTCGCAATTTTTATTTCCACAAATAGTTTCTTCGGCTGTCACATTCAACAAATCACCAAATCCATCGTTAGGAGTTAATGAAGTCGTACGCGGGTTGTACGAACCAGGTGGTGCAGCAACGCCTGCAGTCGATAAATCTGCTGCAGACACGCCTTTAGGGTTGCAAAAAATAATTCCTTCTCGAACAAACCCATCAGGACCAGCAAATACCATCATTGCTTCGCGGATAAAATTGAAGTCTTTGCGCATGCCATTTGCTAATTCACGCTGTAAAACAAAAGCAGTAGCTTCAATAGTAGGACCATCTGCTTGACGATGTGCAACATCGCCTACGTGTGTATGTACAGTGGCATTCGTTTCACCTGCTATGTGATGAGGATCTTGCCTCACTTCTTTCAATCCAGGATTATGTTGAAATTTTGTATAAAAATCTCCTCGGAAATGTTTTCCAACAGTACTTCCGAAACAAATTAACAATAACAAATAATGTTTCATACTGGCAACTACTTTCAAAACTTATATAGTGCCATTTTGTAAAACAAAAATAATTAGAATAGTAATTAAGCGCTTAAATGATTTATTATATTTGTAATTTTGTAATTATATGTTTTGGTTTTTGTAATAACATTTCCCTACCGCAACACTGTTGGATTCTCAGAATCTGCGTTGACACCTTCGGCATCATTGTTATCGACCAGC
>TARA_B110001452_G_scaffold137887_1_pt1 | contig 11174 bp, 10 predicted proteins | sample TARA_B110001452 | Tara Oceans TARA_B110001452 (sample SAMEA4396971) | marine metagenome | biome: Polar Biome; feature: [DCM] deep chlorophyll maximum layer (ENVO:01000326); material: water (ENVO:00002006), including particulate matter (ENVO:01000060) such as... | depth 25 m
TAAGAGCTATTTATGGCTCGGTTGCGTACATCCGTAACGCTTTGCTCCTATGTCATGGCCCGCGGGTCGCAGATGTCGTCAAACGCGCCGTGGCAGCGCACGACGCGCCCGGGCTCCTCGCGGCAGCCTTGTCCGGAATGTCTGTGCATGCTCGCCGCGCTGTTGAGCGTCTCGGCGAGCGCGCAGTGCGGAAGCCCAGTGTGGAAGACGTCAATCACGACGGGCCTGCGCGGCCCGGTTGATGCCGTCCTCCAGGCGCCGTCTCCGCTCCTCCAGACGGCTGCGGCACGGCTGAGCGAGCTCATTGGCGGCCGGTAGATGCGCGTCGTTGACGCGAGCGCCCACATGTCCACAAGCGCCACCAGCTCCTCCCGCTGCATGCGCTTCTCATCCGCCCTCACGGCCTCGCGGGAGGTCTCGCTGCCCGTTGCGACGGCAGGCAGTCGCCACGTTTGGTTGGCGCGTCGCAGCAAGTCCATCGCCGTGACCAACGACCAATGGCCACTCCCCCTCTGGCTGAGAGCGGTGCGGAAGCGGCCGATGAGGCTCTCGCCGCCGGCCGCCACAAAGGCCACGACACTCGATGCGCGCTCGTGTCGGAGCGCGGCGTCGGCCATCGCTTCTGGCGGGCTACAGTCGCTGTATGAGGCGCTGAGCCGTCGGCGTTTGCGTCGTTGTGCCGTGTGCCCGTCCACGAGCCCCTCTCCTCCGCGGATGTGCACGCCAATCGCGTGTTTGGGCAGGTGCTCGGCCACGATTTGCTGCACCCACGCCACCGGGCGCACCGCCCGCAGCATGGACCGACAGCCGTGTTGGAAGCGCTGTCGAAGCTCATCGTTCAGGTCCAGCGCCGTGAGCGTCGCCGGCGCCAAGCTTCCGCTGCATCCGTTCACCACGCACGAGCTGCTCGAAGCGTTCCCATCGTCGCAACTCGGCAGCGCGTCCAATCGAGCCAGCGCTGGCCATTGCTGCAAGTCAAACGGGTCAAACGCAAAGCTCTTGTCGCGCGTCCAGCGTGGCTTGGGGCCTCGCAGCTGCACGTCGACCAATGAGAGCCTCGGTGCCAGCGCGCGCTGCAGCTCGAGCGAGCCCGTGAATGGCATTGGGTACCGCTCCTCGGGCAACCAGTATGCGCTGACGTTTCTGGGGATTGTGGTTGCGAGCGCACACGCGCGCCCGAGCATTGTCAGGCGGTTGCCGAGGCCGCATCGTGGGACGGCGACGACGACCGGGTCATCGGTGGCCATGCGCACACGAGGCTGGATACGAAACGACGAAGACGGGTTGCGTGCATGCTCGCCAGGACGGCGCGCCTTGCCTGTTGTGTGCCGCGTACACCAAACACTCGAACCAAACACTGGAGCGCGTGGGCAGCGAGCGAGTGCGTCGCTGAACTCGCACCTACCGGCAATGTCTTCCGTCGTGGTATTTGCACCTTTCGTGATGCGACAGCTGTCGTCATGGAGAAGCTCAACGAGACCTTCCTGCATGGGTTGCGTAGGTAAAAAAAGCTTTACAGGCTGTTTAGGCTGTTTAGGCGGTTAGCTATCGGATCGCCTCCGGGGTTGCACAGCTAGGAGCCGTGCAGCCGGGGCTTACCAATATGTTGAGTCCATGTCTTCTTTAGGGCGCCGATTGGATTTGCGTTACAGCACCAGCCGCAGGGCTGCGCACACCTTCCTGCGTCGCCTCGTTGGTGGGCAGGCGCTACGGCCCACAGTTTAGTGTCATCAGTTTACGTCTCCAGCGACGCGTTTCAAGCAGGTTTCAAGTGGTTGACCCTTTCCGCGTAGAGTATTGCTTTTTAACCTGAGCGCCCTGCTGTGAAACATAAGTTTGAGGGAATCTTCACATGCAGCCCTCAACAGGTGCTCAAGCTCTCGATCAGCATGGACGACAAGGCTCTCGAACCAGTTTCCGACGCGGATGGCTACCGCCCACGCACGCGCCTAGACGCGCCGCAAGGGCTGCGCCGCGACTGGGTCGACAGGTGTCAGCGTGTGGTGCTGATGGCTGTCGTGCTCGTCGTCCTCGGCGCTGCCTTCTCGTCCGTGCTCCATGGCCACGGCACGGGCGAGGACGTCTCCGAGGACGACGTAGTCCCTCACCCAAAAGGGCTTGAGCCGAGTGACAATCCAATGCGCTGCGAGCCGAGCGACAGCACGGCCTGCGGCGTGCACGAGGGGCGAGGCGACTGCCTTTCGAGAACCGACGTGGCCGACGAGACGCTCACGCAGCTCGACAACGGCAACTGCTGGTGGCTGACGGACGAGGGCGTTGACGAAGGCACCGCCCCGGAGAGCCTGTGCCGATGTGCCGGCCACTTTGACGGGCCGAACTGCGCGTGGTGCCTCCCGGGGTGGAACGGGACGAACTGCGACACGCCACTGCTCGTGCGCCGATGGGACTGGATCGAGGGAGACGAGACCTTGAAGGAGCGCGTGAATGACATGTGGCCCGCGAGGGACGTAGACCTGCAGTGGATGCACGCGGGCGTCCTCGGCGGCTCGGCGTCGCGGGACCTTCCGAGCGACGGCTCCAAGCCTGCGTTCCCTCTCAACATCCACTTCAACTCGGTGTGGTTCCTCGTGTGGCACCGGCCGCTGCTCTCATCGACGGAGGAGCTCATGCGCAGCACGCTCGGCCTGCGCTCGACCAGTATCGGGCTGCCGTGGTTGCCGGGTGCACGTGTGGCATCGTGATTGGTTACAGCCAAGCGCCGAAGCGCCGAAGCCTGACCCATGCTACACCTCATGCTGCACTCATGCCTGCCTGAGCGTTGACAGCGAGAGATCCCTCTGATCCGTCACAGGTATTGGAACATCTTGGACACGGGCAACATGACCAAGGCCACGCTTGAGCTGGCCTCCAGTGAGCGGCTGAACTCCGGCGTCACTTGGGACGACTTGGTGGACAACCTCGAGATCAACATACCATGGGCGACCGCCCTGCCCTCTGCGAACGACAGCGAGACGTGGAGCTTCTTGACCCAGATCTACGACGCGTGCGCCGTCTCTTCATCTCTGACGCAGGCAAGCGGCCAGATCACGGAAGAGATGATCCTATCGCAGGCGCGCCTCTCGCCCCCTCACAGCCGCCTCACATGCATGCGCGTGCGTTGGATGCCTGTGCCCGTCTGTGCATGAGTCGAGCGAGTGGACGCGCGGCGTGCGCAGGACGAGTATGTCGTCGCCCTCGCCCTCATGTATCAGGTGCACGCGAAGTTCCATGGCTGGTGGAACGGAGTCGGAAACAGGCCGGGCATAGACGCCCCCTATTTTTTTGCCGTTCACGCCTACTTCGACTTGCTGATGGAGCGGTGGATGAAGCGGCACGGTGATCGCGAGGCGCCGTGCGCGGAGGCGATCGCCTGCTTCGATGAGGTTCGCGACAATAAGAATGCACTCCAGCTCTTTCCCGACTTTGACGACCAGCCTGACGACGCAAGACCTGATGATTGCGTCGACCGCGTGTTCCAGCTCCAGATGAAACTCAGCGGTCGCGAACTGTGCGACCAGCCCAGCGAGCGCTTTGGCTTTGAGTATGACGTGCTGCGGGCTGACTCCATGCAGTGAGTGAGTTTTAATTCACATGATTTATATCCGCAGCACACCGCACGTTTGAGTAGGTCTCTACTTTACTGTACATGGCGCGGCAGATGTAATCTCAGGCACCACTCCGAGGACACAGCATGGTCTAGCACATCACGTGCGCGGGGCCTGTCCCCCCGACGCATGCGCGCCGCTTGCGGAAGGGGCGGCGGCGTCACTTCCTCGGCTCGTGCTGCAGCCACTCCCACGTGAGGCCGAGGAAGAGGCGCTGCTCCTTGGCCTTGCCCATTGCGTTGCTCAGCGCGTCGCGCGAGCTGACGCGGCTGCCCTGCACCGACCACTCGCCCTGCTCGCGCGTCGCCAGCTCGTCGTTGCGCGCGTCGAGCCACGCGAGCAGCGCGTCGGCCGACGTGAAGCCGTGCCGGCCGACGAGGTCGGCCTTGTACATCTCGTTGCGCAGCACGTCGACGTTGAGGTGCGGCGCGCGGCAGCCGTGCGAGTGCTTGAACATGGCCGGGTGGCGCTCGCGCAGCCGCTCGGCCGCCTCGGTGAGCACGGCGTTGGCCTGCGGCGTCGCGCCGCCCTCGGGCAGGTCGACGAGCGTGACGGGCTCGGCGCGGTTGATCTCGGTGAAGATCTCGCCGATCTTCTTGTCCGACATCGCCGGGTAGACCTCGACGAGGATGTCCTGCAGCGGCGCCGACAGCTTGCCGCGCTGCGAGAGCAGGTGCGCCGCGCCGAGCCGGTGCTGGCCGTCGATGACGGCGCCGAGCACCGTGTCGGCCGAGCCGCCGCCGCCGCCGCCGGTCGCGTCGGAGTCGTCCGCCGTCTCGACGACGCTGATCGAGCCGGGCCAGCCGTCGACGCTCGACTTGGCCTTGGCCGTCGCGATCGTCGCGGCACGCTCCTGCCGGAAGGCGCGCTGGCGGTCCCAGACGAGGGTGCCCGCCCAGAGCGTGAGCGGGCTGGCGCGGTAGAGCCGCTTGTGCCCGTAGTCGTGCAGCAGCTCGCCGAAGACCGGGTGCTCGAGCGGCTTGCCCTCGACGGCGAGCGCGGCGTTGGCGTCCGTCACGAGCCTCGCGTTGAGCGCCTCCATCTCCTGGCTCTTGGCCTGCAGCGTGCGCTGCGCGTCGGTGAGGTCGGTGCGCAGCCGACCGACGTGCAGCTTCTCCTGCTCCGCGAACTTGAGCTCGCCGAAGACGCGCTCGAGCTCCTCCTTGGACGCCTTGAGCTCCGCCTGCAGCGCCGCCGCCTTGGCCTGCCGCTCGGCGTCCGCCTGCTGCGCCTTCTTGAGCGCGTCCTTGAGGTGCGGCACGTCGTGCGCCTCGCGCTTCGTGCTCGAGAGCGCCCGGTTGAGCTCTTTGACCTCGTCGCGCACGCTCTGCAGCTGGCCGGCCTGGTCCCGCAGCTTGGCCGCCTCCTTCTGCGCGCCGTCGAGCTTGGAGGATTGGGCAGCTAGCGAGATGCTAGCCTTCTGGAGATCGCTCGTCAGCCGCTTGACGAGTGCCTGCGACGTCTCGAGCTCGACGAGCGCTTTCGAGGAATTGCCGCCCATGCTGCGTTAGTGGGAGCGTCGCCGATCGGGCGCGAGGGCGGCGGCGAAGAGCTGCGATCCAGAGCCTGTGCGCGTCGCGTTAGGCGCCGGCTAGCGGCGCATCGCAGCCGGCCTGTGCGAGGATGTCGCACGTCCACGGGCCCGACTGCGAACACGATCACGGCCACGGCGGCCACGACCACGGCCACGCCGAGCACGTGGCGTCGGCGCAGCAGGCGGTGGCGTCGCTCACCGGCCAGGCCATGACCGAGATGCAGACGCTCGATCCGGCGGCGGCGTGGCAGCAGCACGCGACGCCGACCGACCTGCTCACGGTGGGCATCAAGCAGGGCTCGCTCGCCATGTGCGAGGCCGTCTGCAGAGAGCACCCCGAGGCGCTGCACGGCCGCGACTCCAACGACCAGGCGACGCCGGCGCACTGGTGCGCGCTGCTGGGGAACGTCGAGCTGCTCGAGTGGCTGGGGACGCAGGGCTCGCCGCTCACCGAGATGGTCACCTCGTCCGGCATGCAGCCCATCCACTGGGCGTGTACGCGCGGCCACGTCGAGGTCGTCAAGGCGCTGATCCGGCTGGGCGCCTCGATCGACGCCGTCGACATCAAGCACACGACGCCGCTGGTGATCGCGGCGCAGTACGACCACACGCTGCTCGTCTTCTACCTGATCAAGGCGCGCGCCGACCACACCATCCTCGACGACTGCAAGGACTCGGCGCTGCACTGGGCGGCGTACAAGGGCAACGTGCACACGGTCGGGCTGCTCCACTACCTCGGCCTCACCGCGACGGCGATCGACCAGTTCGGCTCGTCGCCGCTGCACCTGGCGACGGCGCAGGGCGCGGTCGGCGCCGTCGAGTACTTCCTCGAGTCGTCCGAGGCCGACGCGCTGCTCGACATGAAGGACGAGAAGGGGCGGACGGCGCTCGCGGTCGCCAAGGAGCGCAACCACGTGCACGTGCAGCGGCTGATCCAGCGCGTCAAGCCGGCGTGGCACCAGAAGCTGATCGAGTGCTTCATGGGCAAGGGCGGCGAGAAGGTGATGTTCGTCTTCTTCTGGGTCAACTCGTGGGTCACGTACGCCACGTACTTTTTCATGATCATGCCCGCCGTCGGCACGGTGGCGCAGCACTGGGTCTACCTGGTCGCCAACGCGGGCATGTACTACTGCTTCGTCACGGCGTCGCTCACCGAGTGCGGCACGGTGCCGATGGGCGGCAAGCAGCAGGCCGAGTACGAGCGCGCGCTCACGCTCGCCGCCGACGGCAACATGGACGAGGCGGGCGCGCTGCCGCTGTGCCACACGTGCCACATCGTGCGGCCGCTCCGCTCCAAGCACTGCACGGTGCAGAAGCGCTGCGTGGCGGCCTTCGACCACTTCTGCCCGTACGTCAACAACACGATGGGCGCGCGCAACTACAAGTACTTCATCCTCTTCATGGCCTTCGGGCTCGTGGGCGTCTCGATGACGGCCGTGGCGTGCCTGCAGTACCTGCTGCTCGTCGGCCGCTCCAACTGGATCGTCTTCCAGCTCGTCGACTACATCGTCTTCACGACGTTTGGCGTGACGATGAACGGCTACCACGCGCACCTCGTCACGCACAACCTCACCACCAACGAGCACATCAACAAGACGCGCTACCACTACCTCAAGGACGACGCCGGCCGCTTCTCCAACGCCTTCGACAGGGGCTGCCTCGCCAACATCGCCGACTTTTGGGGGCGCGCCGCCAACTGCGAGGCCAACCCGTACTACTACACGGACCGGTATAACCAAAAGGAGGCGGCGGGCGCCAAGGGCCCCCCGGGCACGCCGCGCTCGCCGTCGGGCTCGTGCTCGGGCGAGGACGACGAGCTGATGGGAAACGACGTCGAGGCGGGTGGGCGCGCATGATGCCGCGCATGCGGGTGCCCGGATTGTCGCTGCGCGCCAGCCAGCCGCGCAGGGCGGCCAGGGTGCGACCCGCAAGCGTGGCCCCCCGCCCGCCTCGATGGAAGCCCGTCGTGTCCACCGTGTGAGCGCGCGCGTCTTTGAACTCGAGTGTCGGTCTTCCCCCGTTTCCCGCCCCTTGCACCCCCGAGGCCCCCATGCGCTCTCAGCCCTCGTGAGTCTAGTTAAGCCTGGGGAGAGAGAGAGAGAGTCGAGGAAAGCAAACTTGATATCCTAAAACCTACAGTCTTTCCTCTGTGCGCGACGTCCGCCGCATACTCCTCCACATCAGCAAAACACGTACACAAGGGGTGAGGCCAGCACCGCGTCATCCACGGCCACGGGCCACGCGTCACCACGCGCCCACTGCGAGCCAGCCAGCCGTCGCCCCCCTCCAGCGATCGGTACGCGAGTCGTGCAGTCTCTAAACCCTGCGCCCGCGCGCGCCGCCCAGTTTGGGCTTGAGCAGCTGGTTCGTGCGGATGCCGAGCTCCTCGGTGATCCGCTTGAACTCGGCCAAGTCCTCCGTCAGCAGGTACTCGAGCAGCTTGCGGCGGCGGGTGACCATCGCGGTCAGGCCGCGCAGCGACGCGTAGTCCTTCTTGTTCTCCTGCATGTGCTTCGTCATGTACGCGATGCGCGCCGTCAGCACGGCGACCTGCACCTGCACCGAGCCAGTGTCCCCCTCGTGCGTCTTGTATTTGGTGCGCGCCTCCTCGACGGAGAGGTAGTTGACGTACGAAGGCAGCGGCTCGAGATCATCGGCGCCCTCCGACGTCACAAACACGCCGGACGTCGGCGTGGTGATCGGGGTGTCATCGGCCGCCAGAGCGTCCAGCAGGTCCTCAGTGAAGGCCTCATTGAAGCCCTCCGTCGGAGCCTCCGCAACCGGGGCCTCCTCCATGCGCAACGCTCGGCAGGCGGCCGGCGCCTGCCCCATCGCCTGCTGGCGCGCCATGCACTTCCCAGCAGGCTGCACCACCCAGCCAGAGGTGAGAGCCACGATCGAGGTCAACATGGTGTCCTGCCGATGAGGTGCGGGAGAGGCGATCAGCAGCGGTGCAGGTGGAGGAGCCAGGCCAAAGCGGATGCTGCCTTGATTGGTTGGTCTTGAGCGTGCTCAGGCAGCCTCAGGGTAGGGGGAGTCTGCGACCAGCTGGGGACGCCGCACGCGCTGGGCTGTGGATGTCGTGATGATGACGGAGCTAGCGGCACGGCCCCAGCTCGGCTGGTTAGCCGTGTGCAGCGACACAGCGGAGGGTAGATAGGCTGGGCTGGCTGCTGGTCACCTGCGCGGAGGCGACGGTCGAGACAGCTCTTGGCAGGCTTGCGCTGAGAGCCAGCTGCCTCGCCAGATCTCGCGGCTTGCGCTGGGTTTACCCCCGCAGCCCTAAGGCTTTCCGGGAGGAGGACAGGAACTGAGGAAGGCCTTGGAGTCCTCGGCCGTATACGGGCCAGCCCAACGCACGGGCCCCCTCGGTTCCCTATTGAGGCTGTTGAGGCGACGCGTTTGCCAGCTTCTACCCTACAAGCCTGTAGGACCCAGCAAAAGCGTCGTTTCGCGTTGCTATGCAGCTGCATTCTTTTCAGGTGCGGGCCACGCGCGCGGAGTATTGCGAGCCGCCGAGCCGCTTCCTCGTCGTCACGATGACCAAGAGACCCACCGGTAAGCTCAAGATCCTCGCGCAGCTCGCTGACAACATCTTCCACACGACTAAGGCGTACAGGTCCGCGCCCACGCCGCGCCCACGCCGCGCCCACGCCGCGCCCACGCCGCGCCCACCTCGCGCCCACGCCGCCCACGCCGACGTCAACGCAAACTAACGGAAACCCCACGCGTGTTTGCGCGCGCAGGGTGTTGACAAACACGCCCAAGCCCAAGGTGCGTGCCACTGCCCCGGAGCCCACCGTCTCCAGCAGCCCCTCCGTGTGCGCGCATAACAAAAGCCCCTGCATGCTGACCGCCGTCGCTCCTCCTTCGGGGCTCGCAGTGGCAAAAGTTTGCAGACGTCGAGAAGGACAAGATCGCCGCGTGGGGGCGGTGGCGATCAATGAAGCAGGCGGCCCTGCTCAAGGACGCCGGGCAGGACGTGCCTGCGCCCGCGGACAGTGCCGGCGAGTCAAAATGATGGTTTGGAATATTTTTTAAATGACTGTACCAGCTCTCTCAATCTGCGCGCACCCCAAGGCGCCGCCCAGCTCCCCACCTTGTCGCTATCATCGCAGAAACTGCTTGTACACGGCATTGTCCGTCTCGGGGTAGCCGACGTACCCGACGCGGTCGAGGAAGCTCTGCAGCTGCGGTTGCTCCTCGGGCGGCACCTGCAGGCCGACGAGCACGCGGCCGATGTCGGCGCCGTGGTTGCGGTAGTGGAAGAGCGAGACGTTCCAGCCGCTGTTGAGCGAGTCGAGGAACTTGGTGAGCGCGCCGGGCCGCTCGGGGAACTCGAAGCGGAACAGGAGCTCGTCCGTCCCCTGCGGCGCGCGGCCGCCCACGAGGTGGCGGACGTGCGCCTTGGCGAGCTCGTTGCCCGTCAGCTCGAGCACGCTGCAGCCGTCGTCGCGCAGCGCCTGCATCACCTTGCTCGCGTCCGCCGGGTCGTCCTTGATCGCCTGGAAGGAGGCGTAGACGCACGCGCGCTGCGTGTCGCCGTACCGGTACGAGAACTCGGTGATGTTGCGCGGCTCGATGTGCGAGATGAAGCGGCGGAAGCTCCCCGGCACCTCGGGGATCTCGACCGACATCAGCGTCTCCGACGCGTCGGCGCGCTCTGCGTGCATGCAGTCACCAGGTGATGGCGCAGGGAGACGAGTGCGTGGTCGCATGTGTGTGGCGTGCGAGGGTATGTATGCATGCGTGCGTGCGTGCGTGCGTGCGTGCGTGCGGCGGCCGCGCACCGGAGACGAAGCGGAGCCGATCAAAGTCCATGTTGGCGCCCGACGCGATCACGGCGAACGACTTGTCGCGCACGTTGGACTGCTCGACCCACTTCTTGACGCCGGCGATGCCGAGCGCGCCCGCCGGCTCGAGCACGCAGCGCGTCTCGGTGAAGCCGTCCTTGATCGCCGCGCAGATGTCGTCGTTGCTCACGGTGATCATCTCGTCGACGAGCTCGTGGCAGATCCGGAACGTCTCGGCGCCCACCGTGCGCACCGCCGCGCCGTCGGCGAAGATGCCCACCGTGTCGAGCGTGGTGCGCTCGCCTCGCCGCAGCGACTCCGTCATGCCCGCCGCGTCCTCCGCCTCGACGCCGATGACCATCACGTCCGGCCGCACGCGCTTGACATACGCGGCGATGCCCGCGAGCATCCCGCCGCCGCCGCAGCACACGAAGATCGCGTCGAGCGCCTTGCCCGTCATCTGCTTGAGGATCTCGACCGCGATCGTGCCCTGGCCGGCGATCACCTCCGGGTCGTCAAACGGGTGGATGAGCGTGCGCCCCTCGCTCTCGACGAGCCGCATCGCCTCCGTCTGCGCCTCGTCGTAGTTCTCGCCGTGCAGCACCACCGACGCCGTGTCGCCGCCAAACTTGCGCACCGCGTCCACCTTGATGCGCGGCGTCGCGATCGGCATCACGATGACCGCGTCCACGCCGAGGTGCGACGCGGAGAGCGCGACGCCCTGCGCGTGGTTGCCGGCGGAGCAGGCGACGATGCCGCGATCGAGCTTCTCGCGCGGCAGCTTGGCGATCTTGTTGTACGCGCCCCGGATCTTGAAGGAGAAGACCGGCTGCAGGTCCTCGCGCTTGATCAGGATGTTGTTGCCCAAGCGCCCGGACAGGATCGGCGCCGGCTGGAGCGGCGTCTCCATGGCGATCTCGTACACGCGAGCGTTGAGGATCTTACCGAGGTAGTTGTTGTGACCCAGACCACGCGAGTTGCCGCCCCAGCTCGTGTTCCTGTCGCTCTCGAGCGGCTGGAAATCTCCCAGCGGCGTCTCGGCGCTGCTGCTCTTGCAGCGCACCGAGGCGCCGCCGGCGCGCGCAGCCAGCGGCCTGAGCAGCAGCTCGGGCGGCGCTGTTCTCACGAGGAGGGCTCTCCTCAGCATCCTGGCAAGGATTAGCCCGCGACGAGCTCGGGCAGAGCGAGCTTGAGTGGAGTCAAGCTCGTCGCGCGTCAAAGTTGGGCCTGGAGGGGGGGGGG
>TARA_B110001452_G_C15241431_1_pt1 | contig 11106 bp, 13 predicted proteins | sample TARA_B110001452 | Tara Oceans TARA_B110001452 (sample SAMEA4396971) | marine metagenome | biome: Polar Biome; feature: [DCM] deep chlorophyll maximum layer (ENVO:01000326); material: water (ENVO:00002006), including particulate matter (ENVO:01000060) such as... | depth 25 m
TTAATAAAAAACCGCGTCAAATATTTACTGTGAAATTTATTATAAACATTTAAATAATCTATAAATAAAACCAGATGATTTTTTAATTTATTATTATTATGATTAATATTATTTATTAAATTATCTATTTCCAACCCATTTTGTTTTTTTGTTTTTTGTACGCATAATTTATGATCTCTTGATGTTAATTCGTCTATTAAAATATCTATAATTTGAATAATATCATTATGTAATTCTATCGTAAAATTAAAATCATAGAGTGATAATATATCTAAATCATTATATATTGGATATTTTTTATTGTTAAAAATACAAGTTGTATTTTTATTTTTTATAGTTTCATATAAATATTTAATCATTGTTTTATATAATTTATAATAATCACAATAAATGCGATTTTCTATTATTTTGAAAGTATCAAAACTATTTTTAAATTCTATAGCTATTAATTTTTTCTGAAAATAAAATGAATCCAACCCTGTATCTGATTCGTCTTTATTCTTATCAAGTAAGTTAGTGTATATATCATTTAATAATTTAATTTTATTATCCAACGCATCCAATAAATTATTACCATACTCTCTCATATGTTTTACATTGTTGAAATCACTCTTTAATTGAATCGTAGTAAACATTATATTATTTATATGTATAAAAAATTGAGATAAACTAATTATAAATATATAATTACGTTAACAAATAATATGATTCCAATATTGAACATGCTTTTCCCACTCGATATTTCAAGATTAATATATGAATTTGCATTAATTTCATATATTAATGATCGCACGATTGGTAAATTAAATTTGGTAGAACTTATTATGGAAAAACATATTAAAATCTTTAATAATAATGAAATGATATACAATTTAAATATGGAGTTTGGTCATATTAATACAATATTTAATATTATCAACGAAATACATAATAAATACGTTGTAAAATATAATTACGTATTTGATGCAGAATTTAAAAAAATTTCAAAAAAATGGATTGACAAAATTAACAATATTAATTCTTATCAACCATTTGGTATAAAAGAAAATATAGATAATATAATAAATAAATTAGAACTAATTATATAAATTTTAATAAAATAGTCAACAGTGATTACATATATAAAAAACCTGAGTTGATTCACTTATTAAAATATCTTCAAATGTATAATCATGAATATGATATACGGATGGGTCTACAGAATTACTCAAGTCATGTAATTTAATACTCCATAATTTTTCTTTAAGAGTATCTGACATACAATATATAATGTCATTTAAACTATCCGTTTTATCTAAATCGACATATGTTTCAAATCCAGAAAATATACCACCCGAAATACAAAATTGTCTAAGATTTACCATTTATTATAAGTAACTTTATTATTTACAAATCCAAACGATTAAATTCTATTTATACGCAACATACGTTAAAAAAAATTTTTTTTTGTTTTTAATTTTTATACTACTTTATTTACTCACACCAACCTAATCACCACGTGAAATGCGTTGTAAACGCTCCATTATTCCACACGTCGAAATTTAATCCTTGAAAATGGTCCTGTTTACCAGTATCTAAATTTACTGGAACATAGGCGCTTTCTGGATTACACATTTCATCAAGCCAACACCGTTGAAAACTACGCGGATTACCCAATCCAGGAAAGTCCGCTTTAAAATCTAAACGATCAAAATTCATATACTTTTCCTTTAAACCCAGTTTTGAAGCATGTTCAATTGAATTCCTAACACTCCAATAATATTTTGCTGTTAGAAACTCTAGTTTTTCATGCTTTATTTCCGCTTGACGCTTAACGAATGCCTTATGTTTCTCTTCGGTCAATTTATTTTTTACAGCATTAATGGCGTCTTCGTCAGATGCAAAATTGCGCATTTTCTCAATAAAATTCACTGGAAGCATTTGGGTAGCCATTTATGTTTGATATATAGTTTTAAATTTTAAATAATTTAGTAATCAATTTTTTTTATGTTAACTTATTTTAGTTATGAATTATTTAATTTGTGATAATATAATATATATCATCGATTTTATAGATAATTTTGAAGATATATTCAATAGTTTTTTATAAATTTAATTTGGATTTAAATATTAATATTTAATATAGTATATTATGAATATTATTATACACCCATGTAGGTTTGACTTGATGGCAAAATATTTATATATTAAATATAAAGATAAAGATATTAAATCGGATTTTTATAAAGAATTGTATCATAAACATCTTATTACGTTCAATGGTTGTTATGAATTACCTGACTCCACTATACCTAATTGTGGTATAACAAAATCATGTATAGAAGATTATTTAAAAGCATTTGATGATTTAATTGATGATATTAAAAAAAACGGGTTTAACAAACAATATCCTATACCATTAGGATCTAATGATATTATTATTAATGGTGCCCACAGATTAATGATATCATATTATTATTCTATTACTCCACAATTTGAAAAAAAGAATAGTTGCGGTTGTGATGTTTATAATTATATATTCTTTTTAAAAAGGCACAGTAAACCTTGTTTAGATAGATTATATACAGATACAATAGCATTAGAATATATAAAACATAATGCCAGTATGCGATGTATGATTTTATATCCAGTTGCTTATGATAAGCAAAAAAATATACAATTGTATAATATAATTAAACAATATGGATATATTTATTATCATAAAGAAGTAACTTTAAATTCCAACGGAGTTAATAATCTAATAAAAGAATTGTATAGAGAAGAGAACTGGATTGGGGGATTATTTCCAGGAATGGGTTCTAAAGAAAAACATAGATTATGTTTTGCAAATAATCCAATAATTTATATCTCAATTAGCATGCTTGATGTATCGAAGTGTATTGAATTAAAAGATAAATGTAGAGCTATATACGGATTAGGTAAACATTCATTACATATGAGTGATTATATAAGCGATACGCTACGAATTAGTAGTGCATTATTAAATGATAATTCAATACATTTTTTAAATAATGGAACAAATGATATCTGTTTACAAACTCAATACTTATTAACAGATTATTTTAAAGAAATAAAAGAAAAAAATGATAATAAAGAAGATTATTGTTTAACATCCAGTTTAATTATGGAAATGTATAATTTACGACAAGCAAAAGATATAGATTATTTACATAAAGATAATAAAAAACTTATTTTGAATAATACAGGTATTCATGATGGTAAATGGGAAACATATTATCACATACATAAGGATGAAATAATATATAATCCACATTATCATTTTTATTTTAATGGATTTAAATTTGCAACATTGAATGTTATAAAGAGAATGAAAGAAAAACGTAAAGAATGCAAAGATTTATTAGATATTGAAATAATAAATAATAAATTAAATTTAAAAATATAATATAATATATTTTCAATGATACGAATATATTTTACATCTCCAGGAACCAATCATATAGACTTATTAAATAGATTAAAATATAATACACCAAAATTAAAAGGAATATGGAAAGACATTGAAGGAACAACTGATATCAATAATTTTGATTATATGGTAATACTTGATGATTTACATAAAAATTTACTAGATATGGGGCAAAACAAATTCCTAACTACTATAAAAAATTTAGATAATCTTATTTATTTTCAACGAGAAAATACACATCTTATTAAACAGGGTTCGTGGTTTAGAAAAAATATTTTAGTAAAACTTAATAATAATTATAGTTATGAAGATAATTATATGTTTACATTTACATCCGCTAATTTTTTAAATAAATCTTATGATGAGTTAAAAGCATTAAAATATCCCAATAAAACAAAAAATTTATCAGCCATAGTTTCATCCAAAGATTTTGGAGATACATATAAAAAACGAAAAAATTTTTTAATAAATTATTCTAATAAAAATGAAAATATCGACATATATGGAAGAGGATGGAATAAGGCTATTTTAGGAAATAATTATAAGGGAGAATTAGATAGTAAATTTGATGGATTAATATTATATAACTATTCAATTTGTTTGGAAAATTTTCCAAATGAAAAAATTACAAGTGAAAAAATTACAGACGCGTTATTATGTTGGTGTCTTCCAATATATTCGGGATCTATATATACAGATAAATTATATCCGTCTAATTCTTTTAAATTAATAGATATTAATACTGATAAATGCATCGAAAATGTAGTTAATATATCAAATAATAATATTACACAAAATCAAATTAATGCTATAGGTAATGCAAGAGAATTAATCTTAGATAAATACAATATATGGGAACAAATTTATCAGATTATTCATAATAAAAAAAATTTTGATTTGTTATATAAGTATACATGTAATTAATCAATTTTTTTTATGGCTAATTGGTAATTTTTATGAATAATTGAATATTTACCTATATTATCTGTTAAAAATTTATTCATAGTAGTTTTACACTGATTATTTTTTGACTTTTTTTCATAATCATCCATCCACATTATTCCGCCCGATTTTAAAACACTAAAAGAATTATTCATATCATTTAATATAAATTCTGGCTCATGACAACCATCTATATAGATTAAATTAAATTGTTTATTGTTATTCATGAAAAACTCATCGCTCAATAGTTTATGATGCGTTACTTTTTTTGGGTATTTACTGTTATTAATATTTAAGGTAAACAATTTTTCTGTTTGTAAAGTAACCAATTTTGTAGTAATTTTATCATTTGTACCACTTAAAATATATGGATCAACACAATCTAAAGTAGACATATCGTGTTCTAATAAATTATCTGAAAATGCACATGCAGACAGTCCTTCAAAACTACCAATTTCAAGAATATTATATTGTAAATCCTTATCAATATATTTCAACAAATTATTTTGAATTTCTGATCCTAAAAACCACGTTTGTGTATATTTATATTTATTTATATCCAAATTCATATAAACAAATATATAAATATTTATTTATATGAATTTATTATGAAACTTATTATATAATTTTCTTTAATGTTTCAATAATATCTATAAAATTTTCAAAAACTATGAAATTTGGTATATTTTCACTATGTCTAAAAAGATTAGGTCTACAATTTATACATTTTTTGTCTACTAAAACTATACCAGATGTTATAAATCCAACCCATAAAGAAAATGACGAAGGTGACATTATTACTATTTTATTACGACATAGTTCATTAAATTGCTTATGAAAATCAGGTCCAGTTCCCTTACCTTTTATAAGAGTTACATTTTCTAATGTTCCTAATATTAATATATCATCATAATTAAAATTTATAACGTTTTTATCGTGCGCATTATTACGAGCAGCAAATCCGTCCTCATAATATATATGAATTTGTATATTTAAATGTTCGTTTATTATATTTATAATATTTTTATAATAGTCTAACGTCAATCCATAATCATAACATTGTTGCACAATATCACCACGCCTTATATGTATTGCTAAAGTATTGATTGGTGTATTGTTATGGTCATAATAATATAATTTTTCAAGCATGGGTTTTGCTTGTAAAGTGTATATGTCATCTGAGATATATTTTAAGTTATACCAATTACATAAAATATCTGGATGTATTACACATACATTACTAAGTGTAATTAATATATTTTTATAATTTTTTTTTGAATCTTCTATTAAGTTTTTTATATTTAAAAAATCTTGATATGTTATTGATTCCCATTTTATAAAATTATTTATATTAATTACATGATCATATTTACTCAATTTTGTTTCTGTATTGTTTTTTATCGATTCTTCTGTAATTATTAATGATTTTTTCCAAGAATCATCCCATACTGGTTTAATATCTAATAACATTGAAAATATAAAAGTTGTAAATATTTCAAATAAAATATGTCCTGATGCTAATATATGTTTACTTGAAGGTATATAAGTTATATGTATCATATATAAATATATAAGTATTAGATATTTATATATGGATTTATTAATAATAGATAAAAATCATTAGATCAATTGAATCATTGTTGTATTATTATTATAAATATAAACTTTCAAATAATTCATCTAATAGTTTTCGTGTTTTTTCAGGACATAAATGTATTCCATCAGTAGAATATTCATTTATTGTATTATTATTATTATCTACTAATTTACAATATAATGATTTAAATATTATATTATTTAAAAAACATTGTTCTTTTAATTCTTTATTAAATAATTTTGTAATTTTATTTCGTTCAAAACTATTTTTATATGAAGGCACAGTATTACCACCTTTTCCATTATAATAAAAAGATGCTATAGGAGCATATATACCAATTTTATTATGTATTTTTCTTAGTTCATTAATAAAATTTATATATTTTATTATTTATTTTTCTTAGTTCATTAATAAAATTTATATATTTTATTATTATATCTTTTATATTTTTTTTAAATTAGCTTCATTTGAGTGAAAACCTATATGATGTCTTATATCTGTTTCTCCATAACATAAAATTAAGTAATCTTTGGAATTAATATTTAAGTTTAATATATTTCTTTTAATATCTTCTATTTTGTGATTTATATTATATATAGTGAAGGGAGCTGTTCTGTAACTTCTAAAATTATTTCTTGCATATAATTTATTTATATCATTAATTTTTTTATACGTTCCTGTAAATGCAGAGGTATGACTATCTCCGTAAATATAAATTAAATTGTCTTTTTCATCCATTTATATAGTATAGATAAAAAAATTAATTGCTTAACTATTATTGATTAGTTTAATAATTGCGACATGTGAATATTATAAATTTCAAAATTATTTTTAATATAAAAGTTTACTAGATTTTCATTACATGTTAATGTTATTTTATAAGCATTTATTTCTTTAGAATAATTGATAACATGCTTAATTAAATCACTACCTATACTATTATGTCTATAATCCCTGTGAACTATTAGATCCTCAATTCTTATATATTTACTTAATTGATGAATAAATTTTTGCTCTATATTTAAAGTAATTGATCCCAATAATTTATTATTATATTCGGCTACGAAAATAATATTACTTTTAAATATTATATCATATATTTCTATAAATTTTTCATTTGATATTTCACAATTTATCGATCGAAATTGGTTTATTAAATTAATATATTCATGATAATCTTCATAATTTAATTTTCGAATATTTATTTTCATTACATATATAACATAATAAATATTATTTTATATATATACTATTTATATTTTATCATAATATAAACTCTTTATCTCTGGCCTGGCCCATATATGGGCCGGTTTTATATTCATATACACGAGTATCATCTTCCAAACTTACATAATTATGTCCACCATAAAAAGTAATTGATATATCTCCTTGTTCTAAAATTGGTTCGGCTATAATTGTATGATCAGTATCGTATAAAATAGCTTTAATTTTACCTTGAACCACTATCCAACTTTCTTGTGTAATTGTGGTATATCTTTCTAATGGTACATGATAATGTGGTTTAAATGTTTTATCTTTTGGTAGAGAGAAACAAGAAACTTGTAAAAATTCATTTTCTGGTGAAATATCACATCTTTTTTCTATAATATTACTCTTACGGTTTACAATATGAAGTAATAACTGAGGATTAATTTTAGAATAAATTTTTTCCATATTTAATTATAATTATAATTAAGTATTTAAATATTTAATTATAATTATTATTATTATGAATAAAAAGGCATTAATAACAGGAATAGGAGGCCAAGACGGAAGTTATTTATCCGAATATTTATTATCATTAGGATATAATGTATATGGAATTGTAAGAAGAAATTCTGTATGTGAACATCAATGGGGAAGATTAGAACATATTAATGATAAAGTATCTGTACAATATGGAGATTTATTAGATATAGCTTCACTTGAAAAGATTGTTAAAGACGTTCAACCGGATGAAGTTTATAATTTAGCAGCACAAAGTCACGTCCGAATTAGCTTTGATATACCACAATTTACGAGTCAAACAAATGCGTTGGGTGTTTTAAATTTATTAGAAGTATGTAAAACATTATGTCCTAATGCCAGAATTTATCAAGCGTCATCGTCTGAAATGTTTGGTAATTCTGTAGATGATGATAAATTTCAAAGATTAACTACTCCGATGACACCAGTAAGTCCTTATGGTTGTTCCAAATTATATGCTTTTAATATTTGTAAAACATATAGAGAATCATATAACATGCATATTTGTAATGGAATACTTTTCAATCACGAATCTCCCCGGCGTGGATCTAATTTTGTAACAAATAAGGTTGTTAAAGCAGCTGTTCGCATTAAAATGGGACTTCAAGATAAATTAGAATTAGGAAATATGGATTCATATAGAGATTGGGGACATTCCAAAGATTATGTACGAGCAATGCATAGTATAATAAATTATGAAAATCCAAGAGATTGGGTTGTTTCTACAGGAGAAACCAACAGTGTGAGAGAAATGTGTGATTATGTATTTAAAAAATTAAATTTAGACTATAAAGATTATGTTGTTCAAAATCCGAAATTTTTAAGACCGAATGAACTTAATTATCTAAGAGGAGATAGTACAGAAATTAGAGAAAAATTAGGATGGAAACCAGATTATAATTTTGAACAATTAATGGATGATATGATTGCTAGTTGGGCTAATATTTATAATATGAAGTCGATTACTAATAATAATTTTATTATGCAACATAGACCAACGTTTGAACAAGAAGAAGCTGATGCATGTTATAAATATATGCTCGATGATACATTTATCACAGAACATAAAAAAACTTCTGAATTGGAGTCAATGATATGTAAATATTTAAATTGTAAAAATTGTATTATGACTACTAGTGGGACAAATGCAATTATATTAGCATTAATGTCGTTAGAATTAAATATTGGAGATGAAGTAATTGTTCCAAATTATACTATGATAGCAACGATTAACGCCGTCAAATTTTTAAAACTTGTACCAGTAATAGTTGATGTTGATAAGGATACATTTACACTTGATTACGAAGAAATTGAAAAAAATATAACAGATAAAACAAAGGCAGTTATGCATGTATCATTAAATAATAGATATACTAATATGGACAATATAGTTAATTTATGTAATAATAAAAATATTGTATTGTTAGAAGATAGTGCACAATCATTAGGATGCAGGATCAATGGAAAAAATTTAGGCACTTTTGGAAAAATTGGATGCTTTTCTCTAAGTACTCCAAAAATAATTAGTACAGGACAAGGTGGGTTTTGTGTAACAGATGATGATGAAATTGCTAGAAAGATTAATATGATTAAAAATTTTGGAAGAAGAGAGAGTGGAAAAGATAACTTTGAAGTATTTGGAATAAATCTTAAATTTACAGATTTACAGGCTGTGATTGGAATAGAACAAATGAAAAAAATAGATAATAGAGTTAAAAGAATGAGAGAAATATACGATTTATATTATGAAAATTTGAAAGATCATTACGAAATGAAAACCCCATTAAATGATGAATGGATACCCTGGTTTGTTGATATTTATGTTGATGATAGAGATAGTATTATATCTTATCTAAAAGAACATAATATACAAACTAGACCAGTTTATGGAGAGATAAATAAAACTAATATTTATTATTCAGAAGTAATATTCCCGAATAGTAATTATGTGTGTAGTAAAGGATTATTTTTACCATCATATATTACATTAACTAATGCAGAAATTTTAAATATATGTAATTTATTGATTAAATATAATAAATAATTTAAACCCAAATCATATCTTTTAAATTAATTGTAATTCTATAAATTTGTCTGCAATTTTCCGTAAATTATTTTCATTGGTTTTATTTTTATAATTATAATTTATACATAATGCAGTAGAATTATGTGACTCCATATTGAAATTTATATAATTATTATATTTTAAATTCAAAACTGTTTCAATATTATTAACTATTCTACATAAATAATACCATATATCATCTGATGTTTCACAATAATTTTTAATATATTCTAAATTAAAAATTAGATCACCTGTTTTATGATAAAATGATGGATGATTTACAGTTCCTACTCCACTATTAGCAAAATTATAAAGATGTTTTAAAATTGGTGAATTACCTTTTTCATATTTTAAAGTTTCAAAATTTATATTATTAAGATTGGGTGTGTGTCCTCTATATGCTATACAACATTTATATTTATTATAATCACTAACTAACTGATTTATTAAATTTGAATGATAAAATATATCATCGTCCATAGTTAATATTAGACAATCTTCATTCCATTTTTCTTTTAATAATGGTAATAATTTTCTATATGGACCTATGTTTTCACACCAACGAACTTCAAATATATCATTTTTATCTATAAACTCTTGTAAATCATTATTCAATATTTTATTTTTAAAACCCTGATCCAATAAATACGGTTCAGTAGATAAATAAATATAGCATTTTGTTGGTAACAAAATTTGATTTTTTATACTAACAAGTGTATTTAATAACAAATTCTGTTTTTGATATATTGATGTTAATGATACATATATATTCATGTATAATTTTGTATATATAAATATTTGATTATATTTATATATTTATTTATTGGTATTATTTATTAACTTGATAAATTGATAAATTTTTTATAGTCAACATCACGTTCCATTATATTACTATATGAATTCATTTGTGAAATTAAACAAGGATATATACCATATATTTCGTAATTTTTTTGAATATTAGCATAACATACATCTATTTCACAGCAACAATTATTTATTTCACCGATAATTATATCATAAAATGTTTTATTAAGAATATATGCATGAGTTGTATGACCATTATTAAGTTTTTTCAAAAAACTTATTGATGTATCAATAAATGTATTTGGTCTAACAATACTAAATCCCAAATATAACATATTTATATTTATTTTATTTTGCTCTATATTAGAAATTATATCATTATATTTTTCTATAAAATTATCACAAAATAAAAAGTCATCTTCAAGAATTAAAATTTGATTATACATTTTTTCATTTGCATCCTTTATAATTTGCAAATGACTTAATTTACAACCCAAAGCACCTATTATATAATTTTTACTA
>TARA_B110001452_G_C15241419_1_pt1 | contig 11043 bp, 10 predicted proteins | sample TARA_B110001452 | Tara Oceans TARA_B110001452 (sample SAMEA4396971) | marine metagenome | biome: Polar Biome; feature: [DCM] deep chlorophyll maximum layer (ENVO:01000326); material: water (ENVO:00002006), including particulate matter (ENVO:01000060) such as... | depth 25 m
TAATACTATTTATTAATAAAAAAATTAAATAAAATTTATTTGAAAAAATCTTTTCTGAAAATACTATTTTTGATGTTATGTAAAAAAACACAAAAGAGAAAAAAATAAATAATGAGAAAGAATACCATCTATTTGTTTTCATTTTAAAGCTTAATTTCCTTTATACCTTTATCTTTTATTTCAAATATCTGATCGCATTTTTCAATATCACTCATATTATGAGAACAAAGTATCTTTATTTTAATATTTTTTAATCCTATTATTTTGTTAATTAAAGCAGATTTTGTTTTATCGTCCAAAGAGCTAGTTGGTTCATCCATAATTAATAAATTGGGCTCTCTAAAAAGAGCTCTAGCAATTGAAATACGTTGGGCTTGACCACCAGATATATTTTTTCCATGGTAATCAATTTGATGATCAACATTGTTTTCAAAGCTATTTAAAAATTCTTTTAACTCGGCTTGATCTATTACATCTTTAAGTTTTTGCTCATTAATTAAGTTTGTATTTTTTGAAAAAGTAATGTTTTCTTTAATCGATCCATTAAATAAAAAAGTTTTTTGAGGTATGTAACTGCAGTTATCTGTCCACCATGCTTGATCTTCATAAATATTTTTTCCATCAAAGTTAATAATTCCAGATTTTGATTTTAACAGACCTAAAATAATTTTTAATAATGTAGATTTTCCTATTCCTGATTTTCCATAAAAAGCTATAGTTTTTCCAAAATTTATTTCCAAGTTCAAATGATTAAATAATTCAAAATCACCTTCATAACCAAATTTTATATCTTTAAGAATTAATTTTTCTTTTGAATTTTCTAATTTTATCAAACTATCAAATTTTGTTTTGATTAGTGGATTTTTGTTTGGGAGCAATAATTTATAAACCCTTTCAACAGAAACTTGTAATTTTTTCATATTTGAAAGAGAGGAACTAATTGAATTAAAGGCTGGTATAAATCTTATAATAATAACTGTTAAAAGAGATAGTATAATTAAACTATCGCTGATTGGTATTCCCTGCATTAAAAAATATGTAATAAGAGTTAAAACTAATATAATTGCTACTATTTCAATCAAAATTTTAGGTAATTTTCCAATTATATTTGTTTTTAAAATACTATTTTCTCTATCTTTGGCAAAATTAAGAAAGGTTTTTGAAAATATTTTTTCTGAAGAAAAAACTTTTATAATGTCAAAAAAATCATGAAATTCTAAAACTAAATTAAATTGTTTTTTTCTTAAACTAAATATTTTGACGCCCAAATTATAAACATACTTTGCAATTAGTTTAAAATAAACAAGTGTTAAAATAAAAAAGAATATTAATATTAGAGCTGATAAAGTGGGCTGTGAATAAAATAATATTATGAAAACAAAAAAGACTACTAATGCTTCTCTAATAAGAGTTGTTAAATTTGAAAAATATACAGCAAGATTATTTGTATCGTCTAATAAATTTCTTGTTAAAGTTGATGGTTCATATTTTGAAAAAATTTCATATTCTTGATTAACATAATGACTAAATAACTTTTGTGAAAAATGAACTGATAAATCTTTTGTAAATGTGGCTTCTAAATATAATATAAAGGCAAGATATACATTCTTTATAAAAAAAAACAAACCTATGCAAAAAATGACTAGATAAATATTCATATCTTTTAAAAATGAAAAATATTTATCAAATAATACGTTTTCAGTTATTAACAAAGTAAGCAACATTGGTATTGTTGCTATTCCTATAAGTTCTAAAAAAGTAGAAATAAGCGATAATGTTAATATAGTAAAAAATTTTAGTCTAATCTTTTTTTCTAAAAAAAAATTTATTCTATTAAAGAGATAGTTCATTTTTATTTATCCCAATTTTTTTTATATATTTTAAAAATATTTGATTATTTTTATCAAATTTTAATATTTTTGAATTAACTTTACTAATTCTTTTAATATAATTACCATTTTTTGTTAAATTTAAATACTCTAAAATTTTTTCAAATTCTTTTATGTTCGGTTTGTTTGTCCAAAAAAAACCTTTATTAGAAAATTTTATGGGCCACCCAAATCTGTGATTAATCAATTTTGAGTAATTCGATCTTATTGTAAAAGCTGCTATCTTTTTGTTTCTTGCCATTGCTTCATATCCTAGGGTTGAAGATATAAAAACAATTATCTTAGATGAATTGATAAATTTATAAGAAGAATAAGAGTTTGTTTTTTCTAGAAATTTCCAGTCATTATTTGGGATTAATTTTTTATAAAAATTTAATTCATTTTGTGCATTAGATCTCCCACAGATAACAAATTTTATTTTATTTTTTTTACAATAATTATATAAAAAAGGTATTAATAATTTTTCTGCTTTAAAAAAATTGTTAAACTCCTTATCTGAATTAAATTGATTTTTGTCTTTATATTCTGATATGAAAAGGAGTTGATTATTTTCTTTTTTTTTTTAAAAATAAGTGAATTATTTCTAAATGAGCCAATTTCAACTGGGTTGCAATCTAAAAATTTTTTATACAGTAAACCAATGCTTTTGTTGAATACAAAAAGTTTATCTATCCTAAATTTTTTTTTTGGATTTTTAATTTTTTTTACAATATTAAAAATGTCTTTTTTATAGCCTCTATATCCATTTTGAATTGAAATAACTTTTGAATTAGGTAAAAAAAATTTTAATTGGTATAATTTAGGGTCGTTGTCCAATAAAGAAAAAATATATTTAGGCTTAACTTCTTTTAATAATAAAATAATATAACTTTCAAAATATTTCCAATTAAAGCCATCAAGAATAATACTCTTAATAAAAATTTTCCAAACTAAGGTTTCTCTTCTGCATCTTAGAATAAAAATTGAATTTTTATTAAAATATTTGACTAAGCTCTCTGAACGCAAACTATCATAAATAACTATATTTTTTCTTGGCGGTGTATTAAAGTGCCACTCCGAATTAACAATAAAATTTAAGGTATTAAATATTTTTAAAAGCATTATTTATGATTAAACTATATTATTTTTCTACAACTTGTAGTATAGAACTCAAATTAAAAAAATAAATATGCTTAATTATAATAAAAACATCTTTAAAAATAAAACAATATTAATTACAGGAGGAACAGGAACTCTTGGAAGAAATTTTATTGATTATGTCACTAAAAATTTACCTTTTAAAAAAATAATAATCTTTTCAAGAGATGAGCAAAAACACTTTAAACTTCAGTCTATCTTTTTGGATAAAAGGATAAGATTTTTTATTGGAGATATAAGAGATTATGACAGGCTTGATTTTGCTATGAAGGATGTGGACTTTGTTTTACACTCTGCAGCACTTAAACATGTTGGGCTTTCAGAATACAATCCAATGGAGTGTATAAAAACTAATGTTTTTGGAACTGAAAATGTTGTAAGAGCATCAATAAATAATTCTGTTTCACATGCTTTGTTAGTATCATCAGATAAGGCTGTAAGCCCAGTGAACCTATATGGTTCAACTAAATTAATGGCAGAAAAGATTTTTATTAATGCAAATAATCTAATTGGTAAAAGAGATTTAAGATTTTCTGTTTCAAGATATGGTAATGTGGCAGGATCAGAAGGATCCGTTCTACAAACTTTTAATAAATTGATTACATCTGGTCAAACCAATCTACCAATTACCGATCCTAAAATGACAAGATTTTGGGTTGATATTGAGCAATGTGTAGGATTTGTTATGGGTTGTTTTTCAAGAATGCAAGGAGGGGAAATTTATATTCCTAAAATTCCTTCAATCAAAATAACTGATCTAGCAAAAGCGTTCGGCTGCAAATATACAGTTAAAGGTTTAAAGAATATGGAAAAAATAGATGAGCTAATGTTTAATGAGGAAGAGGCTAGAAATATTGTTGAATTTTCAAAATTTTTTTTAATAAAACCAAAATTAGAACACTACACAGGTATAATCACAGGCAAATATAAAAATATATCAGAAAAAATTGTATCTAGTGAATATCGAATAACCTCAATGAATGAAAAAGGGAAAAAACTCAAAACCTATTATAATTTTTCATCAAAAAATAATTATTTTTTAAGTGTGGATGAAATTAAAAAACAAAACAAATCAATATCAAGCAGAATAGCTGCGAAAAAATTTATATTTCTTTGATGAGAGTAGGTTGCATTGTCCAAGCCAGGCAAACCTCAAAAAGACTGCCTAATAAGATATTAAAAAAAATTGAAAATAAAACAATAATTGAACATATCTATAAAAGATTAAAAAAAATTAAAAAAGTAGATAAAATAATATTTGCAATTCCTAAAAATTCAAAAAATTTTAAACTAAAAAACTTGCTAATAAAAAATAAGATTAATCATTATTCGGGCAGTGAAAAGAATGTTCTGAAAAGATATTTTGAAACAGCTAAAGCAAACAAGATTGATATTATAATGCGTATTACAAGTGATTGCCCCTTAATAGATCCTATTTTGTGTTCAAATATGTTAAGTCAATTTCTAAAGCTTAAAATTGATTATATGTCCAATATACTTACAAGATCATTTCCTCAAGGATTAGATTGTGAAATTTTTACATTTAGTGCCCTAGAAAAATCTGTAAAATTAGTAAAAGATAATTTTGAAAAAGAGCATGTAACTCCATTTATGAAAAGGTCTAATATTTTCAAAAAAAAAAATTATCTAAACAAATTAGGCTATATGAATGATCAAAGATGGACTCTTGATTATAAAGAAGATCTAGAGATGATTAAAATAATACTAAAAAATAAAAAACTTAAAAAAGAAGTTAAATGGATTAAAATTTATAATTTTTATAAAAAATTTTTTTATGATAAACCTTATATAAATCAAAAATATACCAATGTTAACTAAATTCTACGGGCATCAAAAAATTTTTAAAGATGATATTAATGAAGTGATAAAATCATTAAATTATGACTTTATAACAAATGGAAAATATTTAGATTTATTTGAAAAAAAGATATCAAATAAATTTAATTGTAAATACGCAATAGTTTGTAACAGTGGTACTAGCGCACTATATCTTGCATTGAGATCACTTAATTTAACTAAAAAAGATTATGTAATAATTCCTTCGATAAATTTTTTAGCCTCTGCAAACGTTATAAAGTTAATTGAATCTAAAATAATATTTTGTGATGTTGACCCAACCAACGGTTTAGTTACACCTAAAATTTTAAATGAAGTAATTTTAAAAGCCAACAAAAAAAATATTTTTCCCAAAGTTTTTATTCCTCAATTCCATGCTGGGCAATGTGAAGATCAAAAAGAAATATTTAAAATTGCCAAAAAAAATAAAATTTTAATTGTTGAAGATGCATGTCACGCTTTAGGAAGTGCTTATAAAAACTCAGCCAAAGAAATGATTGGTTCTTGCAAGTATGCAAACATATCCACATTTTCTTTTCACCCAGTTAAGAATATTACCTCTGGAGAAGGAGGTGTGGTCACTACTAATGATAAAAATTTATACAATAAAATTAAGATTCTTGTAAGTCATGGAATTATTAAAAATAAAAAAATTGGCTTTTCTTATAATATTAAAATACCTAGTTTTAATTTTAGATTAAGTGAATTAAATTGTGCTCTTGGGTATTCGCAGTTAAAAAAGTTAACAAACTTTAATAACATCAAAAAAAAACTATATCAGTATTATGTCGATAAGCTCAGTGGATTAAGTAAAATTAAAATTATTAAAAAAACTAAATATTGTGATCCACATTGGCATTTATTTATTATTTTAATAAATTTTAAGAATTTAAGTGAAAGGTCAAAACTGATGAAATATTTATCTAAAAACAATATTGGTTCTCAAATTCATTACAAACCAGTTTTTAAACAAGAGCTCTTTAAGAATGATTTAAAATTTAATATTAATGGCTCAGAAGAGTATTATAAAAAATGTTTATCTATTCCTTTTCACACAAATTTAACAAGAAAGGATATTGATTTTATAGTTAAAAAATTAAGAATTTATCTTAATACTTAGGTTCAAAAAAAAGTCAGAGTATTTAAAAACGTATAATGGGTTATAATTTGTTTGAGATTTAATTTATTTTGTATATAAAAATTGCTCACCAAAAAAATTAAAGCTAAAATTATGATTCGCAAACAAAAAAATTTTTTTTTCGAACTTAAAAAATTAATTAAAACTAAACCATATATTGCTATCATATTAGCACATGAATATTTTAGAAATTTATATCCAACAGATCCTAGTATTGCTTTTTCAATAAGCGACCCTTTTAAGAGAATTAATTCTGTTTTAAATAATTTAATTAATATTGCAAAACAATTTCAAAAAATTGGACACTATAATATTAATTTTGAAAAGAAAATTTATGGACAAAAATATAAAGGTAATACTAAAGACCTTAAATTGATAACTTCAAATCTTTATGGAAATTTATTTGAGATTTTCTCAAAAAAAGAAAACATAAAAGCAAAAAAACTTATTAAAGATCGGTTCAAAAATCTTAAATCAATAAATCACAACAGTTTTTTTAAAAATAAAAAAATAATTGACGTAGGATGTGGAAATGGAAGATTCACAAACGCCTTAAAAAGTTTGGGTGCAGCAGAAGCATATGGTGTTGATTATGGTATTAAACAAATAGCTTTAGCCAAAAAAAACTTTAAGAAAAAAAACTTAAATTATAAACGAGCGAATGTTTTAAAATTACCATTTAAAAAAAATAGCTTCGATTTTGTTTGGTGTAATGGAGTTATTCATCACACTAACAATTTTAAAAAAGGTTTAAGTGAACTTGTTAGAATCTGTAAAAAAGATGGTTATATATGGTTATATTTATATGGTACAGGAGGAATTTTTTGGAATGCAAGAAAGGAAATGAATAAGTTTATGAAATCTATTCCCGAGCTCTATTCGTCAGAAGTACTTAAATTAATTGGAATGCATACAAATAGATACGTATTTATGGATAGCTGGTATGTTCCAGTTGAGAAACATAACTCCCACAAAGAAGTTTACAAGATTCTTAAAGATTTAGGTGTTTCATCTATAGAAAAGTCAGTAAATACCCAAAAAAAAACTGATCTAGAATGGGGATTAAAAAAATTTTCTAATTCTTCAAAGGTCTGGGGTGAGGGTGAAATTAGACTTTTAATCAGAAAATAATAATATACACTTTCTCGATACATATTATTTAAAATGGTCAAATTTAGATTTCGAGAACAAGATCTCAGAGAAAAATGGTTGGGTAAAGAAAAACAATCCGTAAATGGAACTCAATTTTTATATATTAACGAAGAGCAAGAAAAAAAATTTTATGACCAAATGTTTCCTCATCAAGGAGACAAAGACAAATTTTTATCTTACAGAAATGAATGGTACAAAAGAGCAAAATTATTAGAACATGGTGATGCTCCTTTAGCTGTAACTATTGAATTAGTTTCTACTTGTAATTTGGCATGTACGATGTGCTATACAATAACTGATAAATTTCAAAATACTGTAGTTGGTGCTCAAAGAAAAATGCCATGGCAAATAGTTAAAAAAATTATTGATGAGGCTTCTGAAATTGGTGTTTCTTCATTAATGTTTAGCTGGAGAGGTGAAAGCACTCTTTATAGAGATAAGGACGAAGATGGTAACATAATAGACTTTGCAGATGTACTTAAATATGCAAGGTCAAAAAATATTTTGGAAATAACTTCACTTACCCATGGACAGCTGATTAATGAAAAAATGGCAAAAAAAATTGTAGAAGCAGAACCAAGCTGGATAAGTTTTTCTATTGATGGTTTAGATAAAACCTATAACGATATTAGAACGCCTCCAGACAAGATAAATAAAAATTATGATGCTTTTAAAAGAGTTATTCAATCAATTGGGTACATACTTAAATTTAGAAAAGAACTAGGTAAAACTAGACCACAAATAAGAACTAATACTATTTTTCCAGCAATTCAAGACGATCCTGAAAAATATAGATTGTTTATGGAAAAAAACGGTGTGGATATGATTACTGTAAATGAAATAAAAGATTTTAGACATCATAGATTAGATGACGATGACATTGATAATGACTATGCATGTCAATATCCCTTTCAAAGATTAACTATATCTGCCAATGGTGTCATAGTACCATGTACTGGAAGTTATAATGAAGAGGAAGGATTGGTAATTGGAAAAATTAAAGGGTCTGCTAAAAAAGTTATAAAAGATTACAAGGGAAATGTGGTAGACAATGATCTTGAGGGGTTTTCTCTTTATGAAGCTTGGCATTCAAAAAAATTAAATAGCATTAGAGATTTACATCGTTCTGGAAGAAGAAAAGAAATTGAACCCGGCTGTAGAAACTGTCATTATGGAGCTGTGTATAAAGGAGCTAAGAATATTCCAACTGAGTGGGACCCCGTAAAACAAAGATGGAAAATTCACGATCACTTAAGTGATAAAAGAGAATATAAAACTAGAGCTAAATAGTTAACTAGTTAATTTTTTAAATAAATTACTAATTTTTTTATCAGAAAGATTTATTTTTTTTAAGACTTTAATAGTTTTTTTTGGCTCAGCTCGAATAGCAATTTTTAACAAATCCATCCAATTAACATTATTTTTAGATCTGCTTCTTTCAATTAAATTAATTATTTTTGAGTAATTTTTTGCCATATTTATAGTATCTATAATCGATATTTTTAAACAAAATTAATTTATACACAACTAAAAAAATTCAAAAATCTTTGAGCAGATCGATTGAATTTATCAGGAACTCTTTTTGTTAATATATGACTTCCTACCTCAGCATTATTCCAATGATATAAACCTGTTAACAAGCCAAATAAATATCTGTAATCAATTTTAAGTTCAGACATTGGTTTAATAATTTTTTTGAAAGGTAGAATCTCGTATTTGTTTTTATTGCAATTAAAAATATATTTGCCAATAGACTTTTCATTAAAAGTTATATTAATTAATAAATAATAATCTTTCTTAACTTCACTTTTTCTTAATGCATTTTGGTAGGCTCTTTGTATAATTCTAAAAAAATTAATTTCTTTAGGGTCAATATTAATATCTTTTTCATAAGACATTTTATATTTTTTTATTTCTTTCTCTCTTTTTGAAAAATCCTTTTTAGTATAAGGATTTTTTCTGACATTTGTAATTTTTCTTTTATCTAGATCAATTAATCCTTTACCAGCATCAGCTAATATCACTGCTGTATTGTCATAGTTTTTAATTTCTATAGGATCAATAATTCCTCTATACTGGTTTAGTTTGTGAAGTTTTCCACCTAAAATATATTTACCAGCAAATGGTAAATGTAATTTAGCTTTAAAAAAATTTTTATATCTTAAATATCTTTTAATAAACTCGTCTTCCTTCAACTTAGCTTTTTTTTTCAAAATTTTTTTTTGATATTTAGTATCATAATAAGTTTGAGGATACGGTCCAGCCCCTGTATAACCTAAGGCTAAAAGATCAATTTTTCCTGGATAGTTATTTATAATTTTTTTCAAAGATTTGTTCTGTTTATTATTCCACATACAATCATTTAAATTTAAAAAAGAATTTACACCATCATTAACATACAATGATGAGTCAATATCTGACTCAGAACCTTCCATATTTGGAACTATATGTAGATTTGTTTGCCCAATCTTAAGGTGATCTACAGGGTCTGTCTTTATTCCATCTGATTTTGATTTAAACAAAAGATAATTTTTTTTTAAATTGGGAATTATTACTTTCACATCTCCATATTTTTTAAATAAGCTTTTTAAAAATATTGGATCATAATGGTCTGGATGTATGTGTGAAATATAAATAATATCAGGTTTTTTTATAATCTTTAAAGCATCTTTTATTTTGGGAAAATGAAACCAACTACCGTCGTATATCCCATCAGTAAACCATGGGTCACACAGTATTCTTAAATTTTTTGTTTCAATTTCCACACATGCGGAATAAATGTATCTTATTTTCATATATTTAAGATTTTTTAATTAAATATAGTTTTTTAAAAAAAAATGTTAACAATGAAAAAATAATTACATGAAAATAAAAATAAATCATAGAATTAATTTTGACACAGAGAGACCCCCTCTTTTAATTGCTGAAATTTCGTCTAACCACAAAGGTAATAAAAAAAAATTTTTAGAACTTATTAAAAAAGCACACGAATCAGGTGCTGATTTAATTAAAATACAGACTTATGAACCTAAAGATATAGCTATTAACTCTAGTAACAAAAAAAATCAAATTAAGGATGGCTTGTGGAAAGGGAAAAATATTTGGGATTTGTACAAACAGGCTTATACTCCATTTAGTTGGCATAGTGATGCTTTTAAACTAGCTAAGAAAATCAAAGCAAATCTTTTTAGTACGCCTTTCAGCGAAAGAGCAGTAGATTTTTTAGAAAAGTTTAAAGTGCCCCTGTATAAAGTTTCTTCTTTCGAAATAACAGATTTGAATTTGATTACAAAAATTGCAAAAACAAATAAACCAGTAATAATTTCAACAGGCCTTGCCAATTTACAAGAAATAGAAAGAGCTTTAAAAATAATTAGAAAATATCACAACAAAATAATTATCATGTACTGTGTATCAGGATACCCCACACCAGAAAAAGAGGTAAATATTAAAACTATTAATTTGTTTAAGAAAAAATTTAAAAATAATTTAGTAGGATTATCAGATCATACCAATGGTATTTACTCCTCCCTTGCTGCTACAAGTTTAGGGGTTGTGGCTATTGAGAAACATTTTAAACTAAAAAAAAATAGTAAATCTCTAGACTCTGAATTTTCTATAACACCTGATCAAATTAAAATATTAAAAAAATTTTCCATAAAAATTTTTAATACTCTTGGAAAAGAAAAGAAGAAATTAAAATCTTCGGAAAAAAAATCATTAATTTTTAGAAGATCTATTTTTACAATAAAAGACATTAAAAAAGGACAAAAATTTAATAAAAATAATATTGGAAATTTTAGACCAAAAATTGGTTTATGCTCAAGTCATTATTTTGATGTTATTGGACGTAAGGCAAAAATAAATATA
>TARA_B110001452_G_scaffold250535_1_pt1 | contig 11006 bp, 10 predicted proteins | sample TARA_B110001452 | Tara Oceans TARA_B110001452 (sample SAMEA4396971) | marine metagenome | biome: Polar Biome; feature: [DCM] deep chlorophyll maximum layer (ENVO:01000326); material: water (ENVO:00002006), including particulate matter (ENVO:01000060) such as... | depth 25 m
TAAATATTTTAAAATATATTTTTTTTTTTTTAAAAATGACTTAAAAAGATTATACCCAAAAAAATATTCACTTTTAAATTTAAGTGATTTTAATACTAATAAAAAATTGAATTTTTCTGCATTACTAATTGATCTTAAAAAAATAGACACTGATAAATTACATTTAATAAATGAACTGGGCATAAAAAAAAAAATTACAATATCAGATAAGGTAATAAAAAAAATCAAGCCAATATTTAGTATAATTCCGTACATACTGAAAAAAAATTTTAATAATAAAAGTATTATATCTGGAATAAATTCAATTATTTATGATGAAAAACTTAAATTTTTTATAAAAAAAAAAAAGATTAAAAAAAAATACAAGCAAGTCGCAATCTGTATGGGTGGAAGTGATCCAGAAAACTTCACTATAAAAGTTGTCAATGATTTAATTAATATAGGATTTGATAAGGTTCAATTTAATATTATAATTGGACCTATGTTTGACACTATGTGTCAAATTCAATTAAAGAACATTATTAAGTCCAAAGTAAACTTCAAGTTATACAAAAATCCTGTCAATTTTTATAATATTCTAAAAAATAGTGACCTTGGAATAATTAATAGTGGAAACATAAAATATGAGCTTTTAGCATTAGGAGTTCCTTTTTTGTTATTTTCAAATGACACAAATTCCAAAAAATTCTGTAAATATTTTTCTAAATATTTTAAATTTTATTATTTCAATAATTTTCAATATCCTGGGATAAACTATATAACTACAATTTTAAAAAAATTAATAAATAATGATAAGGAATTTGATATTTATAGTAATTATAATAAAAAACTTATAAGATTAAATGCTGTTAAAAAAATTTCAAAACATATAAATTCTATTGTTTAATAACTAAAACATATAAATTCTATTGTTTAATAACTAAAGATACATAATGAGTAAAAAATTATATAAAAAAGCTCTTACATTAATACCTGGTGGAACAATGCTTTTTTCAAAAAAACCAGAATTGTATTTACCAAATAAGTGGCCAACATATTATAGTAAATGCAAAGGCATTAATGTTTGGGATATAGAGAATAATAAATTAAATGATTTTTATTTCGGTGTTGGTCAAAATACATTAGGTTATTGTAATAAAAATGTTGACTCAAAAGTAATCAAAGCTTGTAAAGATGGAAATATGAGCAGTCTAAATTGTACCGAGGAAGTGAAGTTAGCTGAAAAATTAGTAGAATTACACCCTTGGTCTGACATGGTTAAGTTTGCCAGAAGTGGTGGGGAAATAAATTCTATAGCAATGAGAATAGCAAGAGCAGCGTCAGGAAATGATAAAGTTGCAATTTGTGGTTATCATGGTTGGCATGATTGGTATCTTGCTGCAAATATCAATAATAACAAAAACTTAAATCAGCATATTATAAAAGGGTTAAACCCTCTGGGTGTGCCTAATAATTTAAAAAATACAACTTTTCCATTCTCATATAATAACATTGAGCAATTAAAAAAAATAATTAAAGAACACAAAATTGGAACTATAATGATGGAGGTACAAAGGGATAAAAAACCTAAAAATAATTTTTTAAAAAAAGTTAAAGAGCTTTGTAAAAAAAGTAAAATAATCTTAATTTTTGATGAGTGCACTTCTGGTTTTCGGCAATGCTTAGGTGGTTTGCATAAAATTTATAAAGTTCAACCAGATATGGCAATTTTCGGAAAAGCGCTTGGCAATGGTTATGCTATTACAGCACTTATAGGAAAAAAAGAAATTATGAATGTGGCACAAAAATCATTTATAAGTAGTACTTTTTGGACAGAAAGAATTGGTTATGCAGCAGGATTGTCTACTCTTTCAGAAATGAATAAGGTTAAATCTTGGGAAATAATTTCAAAAAATGGTAGGCTTGTAAAAAAATTATGGAAGGAAATAGCCACTAACAATAACTTAAATATTAGCATATCAGGTATTGACGCCCTACCAATATTTCAATTTGATAAAAATCATTTAGAATACAAAACACTAATGACCCAAGAAATGTTAAAAAATAAATATTTAGTATCTAACGTGATATTTATGTCTACTTTACATGATGAAAAAAAAATCTATGAATATATTGATTTTTTAGAGAAGGCGTTCAAAATTATAAAAAGATGTGAAGAGGGAGAGCCAATTAAAAAATTTCTTAAGAGTGAAGTTTCATATTCACCCTTTGACAGGCTTAATTAAAGATGATTATAAAAAATGTTTTAAAAAAAAAAGTATTTATAATTGCAGAAATAGGATCAAATTTTGATCAAAATATTAACAAAGCATTCAAGTTGATTGATGTAGCAAAAGAAAGTGGTGCAGATGCAGTAAAATTTCAACTATTTAGAGCTGAGGAATTATACCCTAAATCATCAAGTGCCTACAAAATATTCAAGTCAATCGAGTTACAAAAAAATTGGATTCCACAATTAATAAAATATGCTAAAAAAAGAAAAATAATTTTTTTTGCATCTGCTTTTGACAAGAAATCAATTTTAACTTTAATTAAATTAAAAGTACAAATTTTAAAAATAGCTTCTTCTGAAATAACAAAGTTACACAACTTATCATATGCAGCTTCGTTTGATATACCGTTAATTATTTCAACAGGAATGGCAAATTTAACAGACATAACAGAGGCAGTAGACCTTTGTAGAAATATTGGAAATAATAACATTTACTTGCTGCATACAAGCTCACTATATCCAACCTTACCAAGTGACGTTAATATGAAGCATATGACAAAACTTGGAAAAATATTTGATTTACCTGTTGGGTTTTCAGATCATACAATGAGTAGTGTAGCGGCAATTGCAGCAGTAGCATTAAATGCTAAAATTATAGAAAAACATATAACCTTAGATAAAAACTCTAGTGGACCAGATCATTTTTATGCTGTGGAGCCGAATGAATTTAGGAAATATGTTCGAGATATAAGAGAAGCAGAAAAAATTTTAGGAAAAAAATCTATAGTAATTAATCCAAAGGTGAAAGTTCAGGCAAGAAGAAAAAGTATCTTTGTTTCAAAAAATGTAAATAAAAATGAAATTATAACAAAGAAGAATTTGATTATTATGGATAATGCAAGAGGAATAGAGACAAGATATATGATGTCACTTTTAGGTTTCAAATTTAATAATAAAATAAAAAAAAATAGTCCACTAGATTGGAAATATATAAACTTTAAGAAATGATAGAAAATAAATTTATGTGGAAAAAAATTGGAAGAATTTCCAAACCATTACAAAACTCTTTTTGGACTAAAAGTCATTGTATGCTTCCAACAGCATTAAAAATTAATGATAATATTTTTAGAGTTTTTTATTCAAGCCGAAATAAAGATAACCAATCCTTTATTACATATACCGATATTGAAATAAAAGAAAAAGTTAAAATTTTAGGACATGCAAAAAAGCCAGTGTTAAGTCCAGGTAATTTGGGTTGCTTTGATGATAATGGCGTTACACCATCATCAGTTATTAGAGTTAAAAAAAAAATTTTATTATACTATGTTGGTTGGAAACCTAGATCTACGACAAGATATTCATTAATGGGAGGCCTTGCAATTTCAAATGATAATGGAAAATCATTTTCAAGATACTCTAAAGCATCAATATTTAAAAATACAGATAATGAACCATATCAAATTATGACAGCTCCTTATGTTTTGAGAATTAAAAATAAATGGATGTTGTGGTATGTCTCATGTGAAGAATGGAAGAGTCCTGATTATCCTATTTATAACATCAAATACGCAATATCATCTAATGGATTGGATTGGATTCAAACAGGTACAGTCTGTATAAAGCTAAAAAAAAATGAAAGAGCGGTCGCAAGACCCACAGTAATTTATAAAAATAAAATTTTTTATATGTGGTATTGCAAAGAAAATAAGGTTGGAACATACAATATTGGGTTTGCAACAAGCAATGATGGGATAAAATGGAAAAGAGATGATAATAACGCAGGATTATCAAAGTCTAAATCGGGTTGGGACTCAAAGATGGTAGCTTATCCAAATGTTATATTACATAAGAAAAAATATTATATGTTTTTTAATGGAAACGCATATGGAAAAAATGGATTTGGACTAGCAGTATCAAAAGAATTTAATTAAATGATTATTGGAGTCAGTCAACCAGCTTTTTTACCTTGGGCTGGATATATAGCATTAATTGACAGAGTTGACGAATTTATATTTTTAGACGATGTTCAATTTGATAAAAGATCCTGGCAACAAAGAAATAACATTAAAGGACCATCAGGAACTCAAAATATAACGATACCAGTTTATTCTAAAAATTTATTTCATCAGAAAATTCATGAAGTAAAAATTAATTATTCTGAAAATTTTTTGCCAAAAATGTTCAAAACTATTGAGCAAAATTATTCAAAGTCTGACTACTTTGATGAGTTTTCTAAAGATTTTTTTGATATTTTTTTAATGAAACATGAAAAACTTATAAGTTTAAATATTTCGTTAATTAAATTTATATGTGAAAAAATTAATATTAATACAAATTTTTCATTATCTTCAGAACTGAGTATAGACTCTTCAAAAGCAACTTTAATTGCAGAAATTTGTAAAAAAAAAAAAACTAAAATGTATATATCTACTAGTGGTGCAAAAAACTATTTAAATAAGGATATTTTTTTTGAAAAATCAGGAACAGAATTATTTTTTTATGATTATTTAGATAAAGAATATAAACAATTGCATGGTAAATTTATAAAAAAACTTTCAATAATCGACTTATTGTTTAATGAAGGATTAAAAACAAAAAAAATTCTTAAAGAAAATTTTATTTTAGAAAAAAATAAATGATAAAAAGACTATTAATTTTACCAGCTAGATCAGGTTCAAAAAGAATAAAAAATAAAAATATAAAGTTGTTTGCAGGTAAACCAATAATTTATCATCCTTTAATAGAAGGAAAAAAAAGTGGCCTATTCTCAAAAATACATGTTTCAACTGATTCAAAAAAAATTAGTTCAATAGTTGAAAATTATGGTTTTAAAACAGATTTTTTAAGACCCAAAAGTTTAGCGGGTGATAAAACCCCAACTATAGACGTGTTAGATTTTGTAATTAAAAAATATGAAAAGTTAAACATTTTTTTTGATGAGGTGTGGTCAATGACTCCATGCTCTCCCTTAGTTAATTTTAAAGATTTATTAAAAGCAGCAAAAATATTAGAAAAAAATAAAAAAAAAATTGTAATTTCAGTATGCAGTTATCCTGCACCAATAGAGTGGGCATTTTATAAAAAAAAAAATAAACTATCTCCATTAAGAAAAGATTTTTATAAAAAAAGATCTCAAGATATAACAAAGAAATATCATGACACTGGTAATTTTGTAGGAATTCCAATATTTTTTTTCAAAAAAAAAAAAATAGATTTTGACACAAGTTATATTGGTTATGAACTCCCACGATCTCGCGCAATAGACATAGACGATATTGAAGACTTTAAATTAGCAGAATTTTTATATGAATATCAACAGAACAATAAATAAAAAAAAAATAATCATAGGTACTGCAAATTTTTCATTAGAATATGGAGTAATTAATAATTTTAAAAAAATAAAAATAGATGAAATTAAAAAAGTTATTAAAACATGTGAGGATAACAATTTGAATTTTATAGATACAGCAAAAGGGTATGGAGATTCTGAAAAATTAATTGGTGAATATAAAAAAAAAGATTTTAACATTATCACAAAAATTCCTAAAATTTATTTGCAAGACGAAAAAAAGATAACAAATTATATCAAAGATTTAATTCATGACTCATTGAAGAAATTAAAAGTTAAAAATTTCTATGCAATTCTGCTGCATGATGAAAACCAACTTTTAAATAAAAATTCAAAATATGTTTATAAAATACTAAAAAAACTTCAAAAAAAAAAATTATTTAATAAACTTGGTGTTTCTTTTTATTGTCCTAAAAAACTGATCAAAACTGTATCATTATTCAATATAGATGTTGTTCAATTACCAATTAATTATATAAATCAGAAATTCTTAAATGAAAATTTGTTAAGTTTATTAAAAAAAAAAAATATAGAGATACATGCAAGGTCTATATTTCAACAAGGAATACTCATAAAGAAAAATATAAAAATTAAAAAATTTAAGAATTTTTCAAATTATTTAGACTTGTGGCATAAGGAGTCAAAATTTAGCCGTTTAGAAACAGCGATTAATTTTATAGACAGTCAAAGGTACATTGATAAATACATAATCGGGTTTCAAAATTCTAAACAAATTCTTCAAATATTGAACACTAAGAAGGTTAAAATTACTAGTTATCCTGATTATAAAGATGATTATCTAAAAGATCCAAGACGATGGAAACATTTAAAAATAAAAAAATAATATTAATTTATTAAAATATAACTATTAAATAATATTTTTTATTCTATAAATATAATGTGTTAAATAATAAAACAATTTTAATAACCGGTGGCACAGGCTCCTTAGGTCAAGCACTAACATCTACTATTTTAAAAAAATACAAAAACATCAATAAATTGATTATATTTAGTAGAGATGAATTCAAACAGTTTGAAATGCAAACTATATTTCCTGAAACAAAATATAGTTGTATGAGGTATTTTTTAGGGGATGTAAGAGATTTAGAGCGATTAAATCAAGCATTTAAAGGTGTTGATTATATTATTCATGCTGCAGCACTTAAACAGGTGCCTTCAGCAGAATATAACCCAACTGAATATATCAAAACAAATGTGATTGGAGCGCAAAATTTAATTTCTGCATCAATAGATCAAAAAGTAAAAAAAGTTATCGCACTTTCTACGGATAAAGCATGCTCACCAATAAACTTATACGGGGCAACAAAACTTTGTTCAGATAAATTGTTTATTTCATCAAATAATTATTCAGGAAAAAAAGGAACTACATTTTCTGTGGTACGATACGGAAATGTTTTTGCAAGCAGAGGGTCTGTTATACCATATTTTGTTGAACTAAATAATAAAAAACTTCCAATTACAATCACAGATAAAGAAATGACTAGATTTAATATTTCCATTGAAGAAGGTGTGAATGCTGTTTTATGGTCACTGAAAAACTTAATTGGAAGGGAAATTTTAGTTCCAAAAATTAAAAGTTTTAAAATAATAGATCTAGCTAAGTCCATCAATCCGCAAGCAAAGATCAAGGTGACAGGTATTAGACCAGGTGAGAAAATACATGAAGAATTGATATCATTAGCAGATGGAGAACTAAGTATTGATATTGGAAAATATTATTTATTACTGCCAAATAAAAAACTTTTTTCTAAATATAAAAATTCAAAAACTTTAAAAAAAGGTTTTCTTTATAGAAGTGATTTAAATAAAGAATTTTTAACAGTGAAAGATTTAAAAAAATTAATTAAAAATAAATTTGATTAATTTCTTATTTTATATCCTTTATTTGAAAGATGTTGTTTAATTTTAAAAATATTATAATCACTAAAAATCAGCAATGTTCCTAAAGCTATATTTTGTACCCCGGCGTTAGCTGCTTTTTCAATATCCTCAAGGCTCCCAATCCCACCTTCAAATATTAGTGGAATTTTTATATTTTTTAAAAATTTTTCACAAATACTTAAATTAAAACCTTTTCTACTTCCCTCCAAGTTAACAAATGTAATTTTTATTTCACCAACACCTAAGTCAACTAGTTTTTTTGCAAAACTTATTGGATTGATATCATAGTTAAGCATTGAAAAATTATTTGAGTCAGCTATCAAATTAATTCCACCTACAATAGATTGATTACCGTAAATCAAAGATACATCTTCTATAATTTTATCATTATTTTGGATAGCTGATGATATGTAAACCTTATCTGCACCATTTAAAAATGATAATTTTATATTTTCGATTGAATTTAAACCACCACCAAATGTTAAAGGCGTATTAATAGTTGTAGTAATTTTTTTTAGTTCTTCAAAATCTGGTCTTGAATTGTTATATGCATCAAAATCAATTAAAAAAATCTCATCTGATTTCTGACTATCAAAAGTTTGTATTGTCGTCTTTGGATTTCCAGCAATCATATGATTTTTAAATTTAACTCCTTTGATCAATCTTTTATTTTTAAGAAGTAAAGATGGAATAATTCTTAAATAGGTCATTGAAAGTTTTCAATAAAATTTTCAATGAAATTAACACCATGATTTTGGCTTCTCTCAGGGTGGAATTGAACACCAAGGACATTATCTTTGCAGATTATAGAAGGAACTTCCTTGTCCAAACTTACAGTGGCAACTGAATATTTAGAATTTGATTGAGAAATATTAAAGTAATAGGAATGACAAAAATAGAATGTAGCATCATTATTGATTTTTTTTATAAATCTATTTTCTGTTTTGTTTATTTTTAGTTTGTGCCACCCGATATTAAATTTTGAATTCATAGTTAATGGAATAACCTTGCCTTTTATAAAGCCAAGACCTTGACTTTCACCATGCTCAAATAATTTTTCTGCAAACAAGTGCATACCCAGGCAAATACCTAAAATTGGCATCCCTAAATTTTTAAACTTTATTATTTCTTCAAAAAAATTCTTTTTTAGCAAATAATCTATACAATGTTTTGCTGAACCTACGCCAGGTACTATTATTTTCTTTATATTTAAAAAATCATTTTTGTTTTCAATTATAATAGGGTCATAACCCAGATTATAGACTGTTGAATAAATAGATTGTAAATTGCAGGCTTGATAATTTATTATTCCAATTTTCAATTTAATCTCTAAATTTGTTTTTTAAATCCTCAAACTCATCATGAAAAATATTTCGATTTTCATTTTCTTTTTTTGTAGATATTGTATTTGGATATATCAAGTGTTTCTTTACAATCTCATTATATTCATCCTCAGATATATTTAGGATTTGAAGCAAGAGTTCTAATGATTTTGGCTTTTTCCCATCAAATTCTTTAACTAGCTCTAATGACTCTTCTCTTGTTTTTTTTTTATTTCTTATGTCAATCGATGTCAAATGGCTAGTTCTACCAAAACCTCTTTTTAAGAATTTTGTGTAATCTCTTGAACCTTGGAGAGCACACTCAATTTTTTCGTAGTCATATTCGGGAGGTACTCCTTCAACATTTTCCCCGCACCAGTCTAATTCTTTCTTAATTATTTTAACTTGTTTTTTTACATCCCAAGGAATATAGCTACCAAGATATAGAGCTTTTATTTTTTTCTTATTTAGCTGCCTTTGCGAAGGAAAAAAAAATGGTTTAAAATCTCTATCATCAAACACTTCATTTGGATATCTTTCCTTTAGCATTTCCATCATATCTTCAGCTTGAATTCCTAGATTTGAAATTATATTAAATTTTTCAACATTCAATTCCTCATTATCATTATAATCATAATAAGATGAATATTCCGAGGAAGGTTCACCATAAAAAAGTAAAGGTATATTTTTTTCACATGCTGTATTTATTGGAAATGCAGAGATGCCAACATGACAATGCCAACAAAAATCACCTCTCCTAATTAAACTTTCCTTCATTATTTTTCTAATAAGTTTAAAATTAGATTTATAACTAATAAAGTCGACACTTAATTTAGTTAAAGTTTTTTCGACATTGTGATTTAAGGTACTCCTTAAAAAATTATGATCATATCTTACAGCAAGAACTTTAAGACCAAGAATCTTAACCAGGTACCACAAAGTAAACGTCGAGTCTTTGCCTCCAGAAAAGGGTACAATACAATCATAGTCATTTTGGTTTTTATATTTCTTTATTAATTCTTTTAAATTTTTTTCTCTTTTCACCCAATCCAAACCATCTTTAACTTCTATTTGTTGGCAGACAGAGCATATACCTTGGTCATCAAATCTATTTGTCTCAGCTGTTTGGGGTATTACGCATTTTTTGCAATATTTCATATTATATTTAATTATTTGAATTTAAGTTTTATGGTTCAAAAATTGGACTATATAATTAAATTATAAATAACAAACAAGAAATTTTAAACATAATAATGAAAATTAACAAAAACCCACTTTATCTCAAAGAGATTTATCAAAAGATCCAGGAATAAGTTTATGAAAATTAAATTAATGTTTAAAATCCATTAAAATTAAAGGATTGTTAAAAATTAAAAATTAAAAATTAACAAGCATAAAGGTGGATATATTTATATTTTAACATTAAAAGGAATTTCTGAAAAAACTAAGTTAAATATTAATTTTATGAAAGTGAAAATAAAAGAGAATGACACATTAATTAAAGGACTGAATAATAAGCTATGAAAAAAAATTCTGAAATAAAGCAATATAAAAATATCTATCAAAGTACAACTGATTTTGAAAAATTTTTAAAAAAATATAATGCAATTAGTAAAAAAACTAAAAATGTTTTAGATTTAGGATGTGGGTATGGTGCGCAAACAAATTATTTTGCACAAAAATTTTCAAATATAGATTTTTTAGGTTGGGACTACGAGGCCAAGGCAATTAATTTTGCAAAGAAAAACAACTCTAAAAAGAATGTTTCATTTAATTTAAAAGATATTTTTAAAATAAAAAAAAATGAAAAATTTTTTAATTTAATTTATTCAATTCATACATTTTGTGTATTTAAAAATATAGCTGAACCTTTAAAAAAACTTTGTAATTTATCTCCTGATTTTATAGCTATTAACTCTCTTTTTTATGATGGCCCGCTTGATGTTTTGATTCACATACGTGATCTTAAAAATAAAAAAGTAAGAGATAATCATGTTGATTCTGACTTTAATATTCATTCTTTACAATTCACTAAATCTGTTTTTAAATCATTTGGATATAAAATAGTAAGTGTACAAGAATATTTTCCTAAAAATGAAATTAAAAAAAAAAATAATGGACGTGGCAGTTATACGATCAAAACATCTTTTAATAAAAATTCAACTTTTTCTGGACCAGTTTATCTACCATGGCATTTTGTCTTAGCTAAAAAAATGAAAAT
>TARA_B110001452_G_scaffold102128_1_pt1 | contig 10940 bp, 10 predicted proteins | sample TARA_B110001452 | Tara Oceans TARA_B110001452 (sample SAMEA4396971) | marine metagenome | biome: Polar Biome; feature: [DCM] deep chlorophyll maximum layer (ENVO:01000326); material: water (ENVO:00002006), including particulate matter (ENVO:01000060) such as... | depth 25 m
ACGCAAGAGGCGTCCCAAGCGAACGCCGGTACCAAAGTCCTTCCAACGAATGTTTTCTTCAAGCCATTCTTTGTCAATTGAAAACCCGAGCCAATCCGCCATGTTGTGTGTGAAGACCATGTCCAGCCGAGATGCCGGTGGAACATGAGCGCTTCGGTGGAGTATCCAATCTCATGAAGTTCTGCCCAATCTTTGCGTTTGATTCAAGGCCTAAGCCTTGATGTCCCAACGAAGCAGGATGTCAGCAGGTCCGATACAAATTCCAGAAATCCCTCCGGCGGGTCCTTGGGATGCATATGTGCTGTTTATTCTCTGGCTGCCATTTGTGTTCCGTCTCGTTATACTCGCAAAGCCGATGCGGCAAGTCATCAACAAACTTTCACCACACGCAGGTTGGGCTCTAAAACAGTTAGGCACCCTTCCAGTCAAGGGAATGGGGCTTCTCGTGTTCAATGAGATTTTTGCGTTTATGATTCCGCCCATGCTAGTCTTAGGATTACGTTTGTTCATCGATCCTATTGGATGGCAATCTTGGTCTGAAGTAACAAATCTCGGTGGAACACTCTTACTCATGGCTCTCTTCTTTTGGATCGTCATGGATTTTTATCGTGTTGCGCGTGTTCGTCGCATGTTAACTGCAGTGCTTCGTCAAGATGTCTCAAAATTACGTAAGGTTGCGGATACAGGGCTCAAAGCAAGAGCTTGGCTTCGAAAGATTTCTGGTCGTCAGAAAAACAAACCAGTAACTAAGAAAGAAGTGAATGATACAAGCATGGAAGTGGCGAAGAGTTCACTAAAGGTTTGGGCGGGAAGAGCCTTTCTGACCCGCAAATTAACTCCTGCAGGATTGCTTAGCAGTGTTGCGATGGGCGCAGCGATTGAAGTTGGGAAAATTAGTGCTGGTAAGTTCTCAGACGTGGTAGACAAGCGGTTACAAAAAGAATTCGAGGAACGCACCAATACACAGTCAAAGACTCTTCTTGTTCTTTTCGCGAGAGACCTCGTCATGGGAGTATTCCCACTTGTTGCTCTTGCACTCGTTCCTTGGCTGGTTGGTTAATCGCCACCTTCATGCCCTGCCTACTCGTGGACGAACTGAGGCACCTCCATGTCATTGCTCATCCTGATGCGTCACGGCCAATCCATGTGGAACGCTGCTGGTTTTTTCACCGGCTGGGTTGATGTTCCACTTTCAATCAAAGGAATTGATGAAGCCCGCGAAGGGGGAAAGGCCATCGCTCACCTACCAATAGACGAAGTTCACGTTTCCACGCTCATTCGAGCTCAAATGACCGCCATGATCGCTATGTCTGAACACAACAGCGGACGAACTCCCGTGTTCCAATACAGCCAAGAGATGGAAGAAGGCCTTTCAGAGAACGAGGCTCGTATGCGTCAATGGTCACAAATCCGAGGTGATGCAGCCAAAGATAGCATCCTTCCTGTTCACGCCGCATGGCAGTTGAACGAGCGCATGTACGGAGACCTCCAAGGTCTGGACAAAGATGAGACACGAAAGCAATATGGTGCAGAACAAGTGCATGTTTGGCGTCGTTCATTCGACGTGCCTCCACCTAACGGTGAATCTCTTGAACTCACAGCTGAGCGCACCATCCCATACCTTGAGAATATCTTGATACCGGCTATTGAGACTGGGAAAAACCTCTTCATTGCAGCCCATGGAAATTCACTTCGCAGTATTATCATGCATCTTGATGGCCTTTCTAAGGAAGAAGTTCTGGGTCTTGAAGTCCCGACAGGTGTCCCTATTGTCTACCGTTATTCTGCTGGTTCATGGAAGCGGGAATGAATAGAAACGCTTCTTTTCATTCTTCATTTTCACTTTCAATCAAAGCGTCTGCTCAAACATAGTAGTGCTCCTCGCGGGAACAGTATCATGAGTGGTAAACGGGCACTGAGAAGACTTGACGCTGAAATCGATGAAACTCGTATTGCCCCTCGCAGTGGGGGCGTCTATCAGTTGAGTGGCGCAGGAGGGTCAGGTAAATCCATGCGTGTTTACGCAGAGGCATGGGCTGCTCTCGCTCTCATGGCGGGGGAGTTCGTTCACTGGATTGACGGAGCAACTCGTTTCAATCCAGCCCGTGTGCTGCGGTGCATTCCTGGGAGCGTGCCCGAATCCAATAATTTGCTACGGAACCTGTTTGTTGGTCGCGGATTTACCGTTCATCAATTTGCATCGTTGATTGAACGGCTTGATGGTGAATTGAAAATCACCGGAGCTCGCTTTGTTGTTGTTGACGGGCCCATCACCATGCATCTTGACCCACAGGTCAAGGAACGAGAAGCTCGTACTTTACTCCGAAGATGTATGGATCATCTCAATCATGTCGCGGTTAAGCACAACATCTCAGTCGTTGTGATAACAGAGTCAAAGCCGCATTCAAAACGCCATTCAACCTTGCTTCAATCAGTAGAGCGACGATGCAATCAACGTCTTCTCGGTCGCGTTGAACGCGTTCGCGGAACAAAGAAAATGTGGCTTTTGCATCTCCCCAGCGGGAGTTCAGGTTTTCGTAAGGAAGTGGTTGAGCAGGAGACACTTGAGGAATCGTTCAGTCGGATATTACATCATGAACTCGTACATAATCGGGGTGTAGAAGAGGAAAAAGACCGGTTCACGTTGCTGAATTGAACGGTTCGTTAGTGGATGTAAAGTCAAACAGAGTAGCGGCTTTGAGCCCAACACGAATCTCCTCATCGGACCATCCAAAAGGAGCGAGAATCGCCCAGATTGCTCTTCGTGCAAGTTCTCTGTAGTGATTTTGGTCAACATTCACATCTGCCCTTGCAGTTCGGGACAGTTCTTCTAACAAAATCACCCGCTCGGCGGGGTCTTCACCTCGGGTCTTTAGAACCACAAATTTCACCTTCCCTCCCGGATGTATCTCATGCCCAAGTTGAGCGGCGCGTAGCAGTGCTGCATGCGTTAATGTTGATACTGTGAATTGGTCGATGGTCTTACTCACTCTGCGTTTGACCACCAACTCTTCCATGTCAATGTCGCTTCGTCCAAGCCTCCCTAATTCGTTGTGTAACATGCTTGATATGGTATTTTGAACGCCCCGACTGTGGATGTCAATACCGTCGCGGATGCAGTCAATAAGAATCTCAAAGGCCATGTTTTGGAGTGATTTCACCCATTGACAGGTTGAATGTTGACGCGATTCAATACCTCGCATTTTCAATCCTTTGTCACCGTAGGCCCAGTATTTCGTGAGAGACCCTGCACCATGCATCCGACTGGGAAGGAAGCCAATGAAGTGATACATGTCTTCGTATTCCAGAGGGATACCGATCTCTTGGGTCACCCGCCGTGCAAAATCCAATGCTAAGCGACGTTTTTCTTCGCGGTCTGTGATGGTTTTATTTTCAATCCAAACACAATCCACAATGGCGTGGAGTACTGTCCAGCCTTCGTCTTCGGCCATGGCGATTGTTTGTAGAAGAATCTCTCTCGACCATGCGCATATTGCTTCATGTGCTTCAATTCTACCGAATCGTGCATTCTTGTAGCCCGTGTAGCCAAAACAGGTTACAAGTAACCACTTCAGCGCATTTTGTTGCTTGTCAACGGCATCACCTTTGGTGACAACGTGTTTCTTCAATTGGCCCCGTCGCTCAATGATTGGAGCTACAACCCTACCGAGAAACCCGTGAACTCGGCCGCAGGTGTGAGAGCTTAGGCCTGGGACAGGAAGAGCCCATGAATGTGTCACGGGAAAGAGGCCAGTTCCGATGTTTTCGTCAAGTTGACGACGTCTGAACTCTTTACGCGCCAACTCAACGTTGAGCGGGAGCAAATGGTTGGCTTTGAGGTCGACCTTTGAAGGTTGACAACAAGCGCAGTTGAGGGTTTCTGGGGAGATGTTTCTGGTGGCGATGATGTTTGGAAAGAGGCTTGCAAAATCAAGTTCTACAACATCGGTATAGAATCCAGCCTTACTGTCAAGATACAATCCGCCTCGGTCAGCCATCATCAATTCCCATGCAGTCTTGGTATCTTCAGGACGGTTCTTCTTCCATGGAACCAAGACGCCATCTTCCATCGCCGTTCGAATTTGTATTGCGCTGATGACTGAACCTGGTGAAAGCCGCGAAATATCTTGAGGAGATTGCCGCGAATGGCGGGCCAGTTCAAACAATCCGAGAAGACCACCTTCACGAACGATGAAACTGGAACGAAGGTCAATGTGCATGCGACCATGCATCGGAAAGTAACTGTCCTTTCGCTTCACTTGGCCGTAGGAGTGGATGGTTCGAGAAGCAGTACGCGCCTCTAATCGCGAAGGCTTTCTGCTCAACGACAAGGGTATTTTTTCAGCATCACTGAGTCGCTGAAGGACAGAGAGATGGAGTGAGTCACCTCCTTGTGTTAGGACAAGGTCAGGGTTGATGTTTTCGATTGCATGTTGTAACGCTTGAACAAAAGCACCGTCAGACATGTTGTTTTTGATGTGAATGCTGTGAATTTGTTCGGATGTACCTCCAACGATTGCAGTCTTCAATACGACTTCTTCAAGCCGTGAATCTAGAGTGTCAAATCCGTTTGAATCCTCGTAGTAGAATTCCATTTCCATCTGTTTCAATTCCGGCCATGCCCCATTCTCCTCAAGCGGGCTAAAACAAACGCTGTCCCATCTCACATACTGAAACGGTGCGACATGATGTTCCACAAAGAAACGCTGAGCAAGGTGTGCATCAACTGAGTAAAGCGTGTAACGATGGTAATCTCCTCTTGATTCAATATGTTCCGCAAGACTGCGAATCAACCTGTTGTCCGTCATCTCAATTTCCAATACGTCATGCATCTCATACTGGTCAAGAGAAAGTCGCCTCCGAATGTATTGCATTGAACCCACTGCGAACCGTTGTGTGATCTCAGCACATTCAAGCCAGTTCATGAGATGTTCAAGCCGCTGTTTTGTCGCGTGGACATGAATTGCAGCCGCCCACGGTACGATGATTCGCTGAATTCCGGCTCGTTCCACAAACATCCAGACGTCCATGGTGATGCCATCATCACCAAGTTGTGCATCGATAATCCAACCGTCCACAGCATCACACTTCTGAGGTTTTTTCAAGCCGCTGTTCTAATTCTGCGATGCGAGCATGACATTCAATGAGCATGGACAATAACATTGGCTTCCAAGCATCATGTGCAGGCAACATTCCACCGGCCGTGCGTCGTTTACGAACGCCGTTTAGCAGTTCATCAAAGAGAATCTTGTCACCTGAATTTAACGCCCTACGAAAGGGCTCAAGCGATGTCATTTCTGATTCAATTCTGTTACGCCAGGTTGGAACGGTTCGACCCATTTCTCTGAATTAGCCGATAAGGACGAGTATGTTTTCTTAGACCCTACTCCGAAGGGTGATGAAAGTGAAAGTGAATTCGCTATGATGCTCCTACAAAGCGTTCATCACATACAGGAAACCGCTAAGGCCCGCCCCTTCCGTTAGCAATCATGAGCCCCCACCCGGAATTAATTGGAACGAAGTTTCAACTTCTAGTGTGGGAGGCACTGAAGACGATTCCAAGAGGTGAAGTTCGTACCTACAAAGAACTTGCAGCTATGATTGGCCGACCGGGTTCAGTACGTGCAGTGGCCAATGCATGTGGCAAAAATCCCTATCCAGTGATCACTCCATGCCACCGTGTGATACGAACAGATGGAGGGCTGGGTGGATACAGTGGGACAGGCGGTATTGAAACCAAACGCAAGTTGTTGCTTGAAGAAGGCATTGACATGGATTTAGGCTAAGTCCCCTTTCCCACACGTATCGTATACGGGTTAACAGATTAGAGATTTTGATACCACGCAAGCGTGTAGGTTTCGGCGTACCGGTCGTTGGTGATTGAAGTATGCCCTAAGGGACGAACAACGACGAGCATGTCCATCTGCCCTCCGGGTGATGCAGAACCTACACAAACGACTTCACCTACCTTGAGTCCTTCTTTAGATGTTGAAATAAGAGATTTGACGGTGAACAAACGAACCTCAAGAGTAACGTCGTCACCCCCTCCTACATATCGGTGGGTGTTTGGGGCAGCAACAGGCTCTAGTTCTACTTCGCTCGGGTCTAGCCGAACAAAGGGTATTTGTTCATCCAGCAACGCAATGGACTGTTGCATCCGAGATGATTCAACACCCAGTGAAAAAGCGATGTTGAAGGTCGATGCTTCTCCGCCGAAACTTCCTGTTTGATGTGGCATGCGAACGGTTAGGGATTGAACGATTTCAAGTGAAGGCATGAGCCAAGTGTACTGTTCACTTGCCGGATACAACGGTGCCTCAGGGTTTTCCAGGAACGTTGGCTGGCCCCATTCTTCAGGAGCAGAAGGAGTTGAAACTGGAAGCATCCCTCCGCCTGCGAACATCAAAACGCAGAGAAATAGAGCTACAAGCCGAGGCTTACGATACTCACTCCATTCCGCTCTTCCCGCAGGACTCAATGCAGAAAGTATCAACATCACCGGCAGTAGCAAAAGAATTCCATATGGGACAATCCAAATTAAAATTGTAAACATGGCAGCCATAATAACGCCGTTACGGCCAATGGGATGAGTCCAATGCACGGGGGGTTCTTGAGGAACTCTACGATTGAGGATGTAGAGTGCACCTCCGCCTCCTAAAAGCGGAAGCAACGAATGAACAAAACCTTGCCAGACCATACACTTCGCTCTCATGATTCAACAGAGTACCATGAGGGTTTGGGTCGTCCCAAGGTTGATGCAAGGGTTTCCCTTAAGCCGAACCATGGCGGAACCTCTTCTCACGTTCGCCAACGCTGAGCATCGCCACATGATTTCGGTTCCTACCCTACCTCGTCCTTGGAAGAAGGTGAAAGGGCCAGGGATTGTTGGTCTCAATTTGGACATCTATTCCGGATGTGTTTTAGGACTTGTTGGACCAAATGGGGCGGGAAAAACAACCTTGCTGCGAATGATGGCAGGTATTCTTCCTTTGCAAGCAGGAACGGTCACAGCACGATTCTCGTCAACTGAAGCGGAACATGTCGATGACTTACGGCAATGGGTTGGCCACATGCCTGAACAGGTGCGATGGCAGGGTCCTCAAACCGTCCGTGAGGCACTGGAAGCCATTGGTGACATGCGAAATACTCCCGCGAAACGAATTGATGGATTGCTTGATTTGGTCGGTCTCAGTCTTCGCAAGGATGAGCGCCTGGACAATCTAAGCCAGGGTATGCGTCAGCGGTTATCCATCGCTGCAGCCCTTCTTGGTTCTCCAAAAGTTCTTCTTTTGGATGAACCCTTTAACGGTCTTGATCCTGTGGCTGCTGAAGCCTTTACTCAACTTGTCAAACGTCTTGCAAGCAAAGGAGTGGCGGTGGTCATTTCATCGCACATGGTTGCTCAGTTGGACCAACTCATTGACCGAATCGCTCTCTTGCATCGTGGTCAATTACTGGACGAAGGGAACTTGGAAGAAGTTGAGCGCCGCCTCAATCTCTCCAACCGATACCGAATCCAAGGCAAAGGCGCGGTAGACCTCGCCTCCTCACTTTCCGATGTTGACCATGAAAACCTTGGTTTTGAAAGCGATGAGAATGAATGGGCCTTCGTTTTCCGCGGCCAAGCAGAAGCTGTACTGCATGCACTCATGACTTCTGCAATGGTCACATCGTGGTCGCCGGTCGCTCCGAATTTAGTTGAATTACTCTGTGCTGCAACCGGCATGGAGGTTGAAGATATTTCTTTGGAAGTCGGTTCTTCAGCAATGCTCCCAATGCGTATTTCGGAGGCCGAGGAAGATGAGTGACCGGGGCCGTATATGGCGCATGAGTCAACGCATACGCGACCGACAACTGTTTGGAATCCGTTTGAAAATCATGCTTCCGATTCTCATTCTCTTTCTTCCTGGAATGGCGTGGGGCTTCTCTGATCCTGAAATCATTCTCCCTGGAGGCCACCAACCCTCCACTCCGATGGAGGTTCTTTTCTATGCGTCCCTAGGGGTGGTATTTGGAGCAACTATGTGCGCTGTATTGCTATCTTTTGATGGTATCAGCCGTGACCGTTCTAGCGGAATGCTTGAGATACGCCTTGCTCAACCGATGCCGCGTAAGCACCAAGCAACGGCCTTGGTTTTAGGTCACTGGCAAGCTATCGCCTTGCCTGTTTACGCCTTGATGTTGGTTTGCCTTGTTATCGTCAGATACAGAATGTCGGAGTGGCCAAGTGTGATTGAAACACTGGTGTATCTACTCTCTACAGGTCTTATTCTTCTTTGGTACACGCTTTTTGCACTTCTTGCATCTACATCGGCCAAGGAACAAGGAACAGCCGTTGCCTTTGGGGTCGGCGTATGGTTTTTCTTCACGTTCCTTTGGGCGTTGGTCACCACTATGGTTGCCTACGCCTCCGGAGTAGCCATTGGTGAAGCAAACGACCCGACATGGGTGGCGCTTGAAGGTGCACTCGACCTCCTTTCGCCCAACGGGGTTTATCATCACCTGCTTGAGACGCAACTCCCAACAGTCGACAGAGGAATTTCAGCATGGCAGGCTTGGATTGGCGCTGCGATATGGACAATTTTGCCGTGGTGGATGCTTCATCGACGCATGGAAGCCCTTGTTCCGTGATGGATGAAAGGCAATTGTCTATGAAGTCCAAAGTACACGGCATGGCATGACACGCCTATTCTCAGTGCTTCATCTGACTTCCCTAACGCTTGTTTTCTTGATGGTTTCCAGCGTGATGGGGCCCGCAATGAGCGCCAATCTTAGCGATGATTCCGACCCAATGAATGCTGAAGGACGGCAAGATACCTTGGATGTTGATTGCAGCGGATACACCTTTGAAGACCTCTTTGAATATGATTTTGCGCTGTTTGAACTTGAAGTGTTTGATGACTGGGCAACTGGCGATATGTTCGCTAATGCCTGGGTGAACGGTTCCAACTCCCCTATCGTCCGAGACAATCTTGACGGTTTGTTCGAAGGTCTGCCAGGCGGCGGAAACGACTGGATCAGCACAGATGAGCGAGATGCAGTACGAAGCATTGGCCCAAAGTGCATCGCTGATATGGAAACCCGACTTGGAATGCGTGAAGGAACTCCTCACTCCGGTGGAGTGGACTGGAATGACTTTGAATTCGTAGAAGACGGAATTGGCTTGAATGAAGTAAATCTCGTTCCTGAAGAACATCAAGAGGCTCGCACTTGCACGAACTTCGGTGCTGCTCAGGACTGTAAAGAAGTTCCAGTTTCAGTAACTGATGACATGGAAATCAGTCTTGGTTTGGCGGACGGGCAGAGTAACAACGTTCGTTGGGACCAACTCAACAATCAAGGAGTTTCGAATTTCACCATCGGTCTCAACATCACCAACATGAGCAATGCAGCATTGGTGGTCACCTTCCCGGTGCTGTCAGGATTGCGAATGTATGGTTTCCGAACGACAGACAACGCTCCAAACAGCGGCGACACCTGCGATAACATCGGAACGCCTTCCTCCACATACTTACCCGATGGCGCACTTCAACTGACACAATTAGTTTCCTTTGACCGAACTCAATGGGACCTGATTTGTAATGTTTTCATGGACTTCACAACCGAAGTCCCTGAGGTGAACGATGTCCCAGTGTGGACCAGTACTGTCCCCGAAAACGGAACACGGATTGGAACCAACGGTGGAACAACCATGTTCGCTGCCGCAGAGGTTGGAAACCAATGGGCAAATGATGATGACGGATGGTCCCTCGATTGCACCTTCGCTGAAGAGGGATGGAGTATTTCTACCAATGTTCTAGGAGATTTCTTTGTGACACAACCAACGGGTTCAACGAGTTCAACAGCAACGTGCCACCCGGTTGATCCACTTGGGGCAACTGACGAAAACAACACTCGGATGTGGACGTTTGGAACCCTCTTCACATCAACCGCAGTTGTTAGCGAGGATGGTAAAACTGCAGTGATGACCGTAACACCTACAGATTTCATTGACCAGTTCATCGTATATCCTTATGCAATGCAGGGGTCATTCGAGGTGGCAGACGATGCTTCAGGCACCGTAGCAGGTGCCCCATCTGACATCACGCTTTCACTGGAAGGTATTCGCCCTGGAAGCTTCTCTATCGGCGGAGTGGTACAGGCTTCGAACATGCTACCGTATTCATTCATCGTTGACCTTGGCGTATTCAAACCGAACTCAGCGCCTGTACTTTCAGTAGCCGTCAACTTTGATGGAAACAATGCAACATGGGATGCAAGCGGTATTCAATTTGAATTGATTGGTCTAGCAAATGACCCCGACTCTGAAGCGGTTACGTTGTCCCTCACTATCTGCGGGGCAGAAACCTCTGGATTTACACAGGACAACATCAACTGGCGAGTTGATGTCTCTATCGCTATCTGTATGGCGAATGAACTGGAAACATACGACGTCATCATCACTGCAACTGATGAGTCTGGAGCCAGCACAAGTCTGGCCGTTGGAGTAAACCCTCCGGACCTTCAAGAGGACTCCACAATTGTCATTGATACGGCCGAGGATAGTGCCTTACCATCCCTATCAATGCTGGCTATTTTGTCAATGATTGGTATCGCCGCTCTTCTGGGCCGCCGTATCGATGAATGAACCGGCACAACCAAAAGGGGATGGCTGTGGGTTTTGAACGGGGAGACCATGTTCACCGGCACGATTGAATCACAAAGTCACGAAGGTGGCCTGCTTGTTCGCTTTGAGGGTTCATCCCCATCACTAGATGCTATTCTCGTACTTGCGGAGAACGGAACATACGTCGGAAAAGTGGACGGGGTTCTGGGTTCAACCAGTCAACCAATGGCTCACATAGGACACATTGACCGTGAGCTCAAACTTGACGACCTCTTGGGATCTCATGTCACTATTCGGGCCAAAAAACCACGTCAGGACCGAGAAAAATTCCGCC
>TARA_B110001452_G_scaffold89443_2_pt1 | contig 10938 bp, 2 predicted proteins | sample TARA_B110001452 | Tara Oceans TARA_B110001452 (sample SAMEA4396971) | marine metagenome | biome: Polar Biome; feature: [DCM] deep chlorophyll maximum layer (ENVO:01000326); material: water (ENVO:00002006), including particulate matter (ENVO:01000060) such as... | depth 25 m
TCCTCCGATTCCGAGCAGTTGGTTATCGACCACTGAACCGGAAATGGTGATGTTCTCAGCGACAGCGACCGGGCTTTCCATGGCCACTGTGACCTGAATAGGGCTGTAGACGACCCACGTGCCGGAGGCTTCGCTTGGCAAGTAGAAGGTGGTACCTGTAAACCGAGTTTCAAGCAGGATTGGTCCAAGTTCTGCATCAGCAGGAACTGGATAGATGGCGGTGAAGGTCCCGTTGGCGTCTGTGGTGACGTTGGTCATCCATTCGCCTCCAAGCCAAACTTCCACGGTTAGGTTTGGAAGCGGAGCGTCCACCAAATCAAGCAGACGCCCTTGAATGGTCATCGTTGCCTCCCGGTTGACATCGCCGCCCGGAGTGAGCAGCAAGATCTTGGTTGGAACGCTGACGTTAAAGTCAACTTGGTCCATGCTTGGGAGGTAGTATTCAGGGTTGATTTGGTCACCAACGCCGACTGGGTCAACCCAATCTCGGCCACCAAGGAATCGAACTTCGATCATGTGCGGTCCTGCAGCGGTGTCATCAGGTAACGTCCAACCAATGGTGAATGCACCCGTTTGTGCATCGGTCTCAATGCTGGAAACAGGCACGCCATCAACAAGCAAGTGAACCACAGCAAGGGACGGTACGCCATTGATCATCAAAGGCAAGCCAAGGTCGTCCATGAGCGAACCATTGACGACAAAGGCATCACCTGCGGTGAGGATTGAAGGCGCCTCGGTGATGGTAAGGTTGGTTTGGCCGAGCACAACAAATTGTGTTGTAGCGTTGGAGCCGATCAATCCGGTTGTACCTGGTGTTCCTGCGAATTCCACATAAAGGTCGCTCGGGCCCACGGTCAGGTTCGCCGGCACTGAAATCGTTCCAAAGGCCGTACCGTTTTCGAACGTTGTAAAGGTCGACAACGCAAATCCAGGCAGTCCAATCAAGACCTGTTGGTTTCCAACAGCTGCATCGGTGTTGTCCCGAAGGAGAACTTGGAACGACACGTTTGTGCCCCGTTCAGTTCTGTCATTGAGGGAAGGTGCTCCGATTCCGTCAAGCGAAGGTTTGACGAAGATAAGGGTGGTAAACCCACGGCTATCGAACGTCGTGTTGTTGGACGAACCAACGTAGTAGTTGATGTTCGGAATGTAGGTGGCTTCAATGGTGTTGTTACCGGCTGGGAAACTCGCTCCAAGGGTGATGGTTGCGTTCCAAACCCCACCTGCTGCCACAGTGCCACCGCTCACGGTGAACCCGACGGGTTGGTCGTTAACGGCAAACAATATGTTGGCTGGCAAGAGGGCTCCATCTCGTTGTTCAAGACCCGAGCCATTGTCACTGACGATGGTCCCGGACACGTCGAACGAAGTTCCAGCCACAGGGTTTGCTGCAATCGCATCAACAACCAAGATGGTCGTTGAACGGATGGTAATCGAAGACAAATTGACGCTTGTCGCTAGGAGGTCTGACGAGCCATTGAACACCAAACTGACCGTGATCAATCCCAGTGGATGACTGGTTGGGATCAGGTAAGAGAAGTTCGCAAAGCCTTCACCATCTGTTTGAGTACCAGGCAACCAAGTTTCATGGAACTCAATGTCAACATCGAACGCTGCCAGTGGCAGGAACAGGTTAGAAGATTCAACCAATCGAGCGGTGATGTTCACTTCCTCGCCACGGTTGACGATAATTGGGTTCAACGGTCGTGGGTTTTCAAACCTTGAGACACCCATGACAAGAATACCATTTTGGGTGGTTGCTGTCAAGTAGAATGGGGATGATCCTTCGATGACTGAAATCACCAACACCTTGTTTCCACGCAACGTACCGTTTGCAGAAGTATCGGTTGGAATGCTCATGTTGAATGTACCATTGGTCGAGGTCTGATAGGTCGGTACAAGCAACTCTTCGGGATTGCTGAGCCAGAATGCGTTGAGTTCGACCGGTGCGATCAGCGGTCGGCTTGTGTCATCGGCATCGAGCACTTGGCCGAGGACGTTAAAGTTCAATCCGGCGGTAACGGTGCTTGGAATGCTGTCGATTCTAAAGCTGCTTGGCACCTGAACGGTGAGGTTCATCAGCGTTGAATTGGCAGTGCGCCGAGTGTTGCCTGCCGCCAATGGATCAGACACATCATCGTAGACAATTGCCAAGATGTTGTAGTAACCAGGAGAGATTCCGGTGGCGGTCCAGCCAACGCCTGCAAAGCCTGCTGCGTCAGTGATGGCCGTGCCGATGGAGATGTTTGTGTTGCCATAATCAAAGATGAACTCCACCGAAGCATCGCTGATGTTTGAATCGTCAGCAACATCGGTCACGGTAGCGTTGAAATCAATTGTACCGTTCATTTCCACAATCATGTCACGACGGTCGTTCGTTACGACGAACTCGGATTCAAACCCAACTAAGGTGGAAGGGAGAACCGGTGTAGCGGGTGGCACAGTGGTGTCAACAAACCGGTAATACGGGCCACCAACAGGGGCTTGGGTGTCGAAATCCATGTTGAGAATGAACTCGTATGCGTTGGAAGGACTGGTGACTGGTACAGTGAAACTGAGGTTGTAGGCGCTTGTGGTGTTGTTGAGCAGCCCTTGTGACAAGTCGATTGGTTGACCTTCGATCGTGGTCATGATCAGGGAAAGCATCGTGATGTTGTCACCAAGCACCAGACGATTGGTGTGGACTGCATCAAAGATATCACCAAAGATGTAGGTCGAGTTCCCAATGTGAGTCCAGTCTTGTGCAAGGGTGATGTTCCAGCCAACTTCTGCTGCAACTCGCACCGAACTTACTCCGATTGAGGGCTGGTAGAGTTCCGAGCCATTGAAGGATATATCCAGCACATAATCGCCTGCGTACATGTCGTTGTCAAGCAACCACCCAAGGGTGATGGTTTCACTTTCGGGATCGACCGTCGTGTTGACCCATGTGCCGTTGAATGTAAAGTCAAAGTTGCCCGAAGCGAGCAAGTCTGAATTCACACCACGGTGGTCGGTCATCGAAACGAGCACGACCGCATCTGTGCCACGCAACTGAGAGACAGATTGTGAGGTAAATTGGAGCCAACCTCGCAACAGGTAAGGTGCAGCTGCCGACATGTTTGCGTCGTCTGTTGCTTCGATTAAGTCTGGGAAGAAACGCACTTGCAGTTCAATTTCACCAGCCGCAATTTGAGCGTCTGCCGTCGTGAGCAGGTGTTGCAACGAGAAGGTTCCATTCACAGTCAAGTTGAAGATTTCAATCCAATCCGTGCCGCTGCCGTTCGAGCGCATCGAAAAGGATACCATTCCGAGCATGGCCACTGGATTTGCTCCAGAAGTGACGGCAGAACCGTTGAGCCAAATGTTGTCGTCGACAAGGATGATGCTGCCGTTTGCAAGTGGCCCTTCGAGGGTTGCAGTCAAGGTCGGCGCATCCCTCACATCGAGTGCTATGGATTTGGTAACCGGCAACAAGTGGAACTGCACTGGTGCAATCGAAGGCTCTGAGGTGTCTTGCCATCCAGAGAATCCAAGGGTGGCTGAGAGGTTGGTTTTGGTTTCAAGTGGATCCAATTCGACTTCAATGCTCCATGTGCCGTCAAAGCCAATGGCAGAGGAGAGGTTCACTGCCCCGGAAACAGAGGAGGTAAAACTCAGCCAAACTTCAGGGACAATGTCTTGGCTTGCAATGCTTGAGATCACATTGAGTGGGGCGCTTTCCAGCGAGAGCACTCCGGTGATGATGGTGGTTGCACCTGCGCCTACAATCGGAGCGTCGATGGCGTTTGGACCGGTGTGGTTGATCACTGAATCGTCGGTCACGTTGATGAAGCCATCAAAGATGACGCCATCTTCCGAAACATAGCCGGATTGAAGGTGTTTGATGACCACACGGTGAATACCAGGGGCGCCGGGTTCAAGGGGGCTTCCTGCGAGGGCGAAAGTCCCGTTAGCGTCGGTGATGACTGCGCCCATTTCGTAATTTGGAATGGCAGCAGGCCCGGGTACGCCTCCTGCTTCGGCAAGGGGTACAAGGTAGCCAACCATTGGCAAATCTGGAATTGGTGTTCCGTTCTCTACAAAGCGGAGTTGGCCTGAAACGTTGAGGGTCGCTGAGCCATCCCGGTCCCAGACAAGCGAAGAGAGGGTCTGGTTGACGATTTCTATTTCTTCAGCAGGAGGGCATGCATCAAAGGCAATCCAACCGAGGTCGGTGTTGCCGTTGGCGCTGTTTTGTTGCAAGCGCACTTCGCCCCACGTAGTACGGTCTTCTGGGAAAACAGCGTATCCGTCGCCGTTCCATGTACCACCAGCAAATCCGCTGACGTACCGTGCTGGCAAACCAGCAAGGCGCGCCATGGTCACGAAAGCAGTGTTGAATTCGTTGCAAGTCCCTTCTTGGGTTGCTTCAATCAAGACAACGCTCAAATCCTCAGACGAGGGGATGCCTGATCCGTTGTAATTGCGCTTGAATTCAGTGGTAGCGTTGCCTTCGGAAAGGAAGGTTTGGAGCGCAACAGCAGTGTCGTAAGCGTTTGTTGCTGCAGCTTCACTGATGATGCCGTTGGTGATGTTGAACAGCGAGGACAATGGATTGCTCATGTTGGTAAGGGCGTCAGGCGTTTGCAATTCGTAAGGGAAGCCTTGACCTGGAACGCTTGTCGAGGCGAGCGTGTTCCAATCAATGTAGAATTCAGGTTGTTGAATGAAGACCTCTTGAATCGGTCCGGCAATGATGTTGACGTTGTGCGTGTCGTTTGAACGCTCAAGTTCTCCTGCTGGATCAACATAGAACGACATGTTCGACCAAGAGGCTGGCAGCGCCAGCCCTCCAGTGACTGGTGGGTTGTTGTAGGTGAGCAGCCATTCAACCGTGTCGTTGGCGAACGCCATGTCTGCAAGGTGAGTGAAATTAGAGGAAGGAAGAACAACGGTTTCTGTCGGGTGGACTTCAGCGATGTGAGCGTAAGCGGTGCCGGTGTAGAAATCATTGGTGTATTGGCGCCAGCGTTGAGTGGCGTCAAGGTCGACAACCCCAGTGGTGTTGTTGGCCCAAAAGACGACTTCGGAAGCGACCAAGTCGTCTGTGGGGTCGAACGGATCAAAGGGTGAGCCAAGGCAGTTGATGACCCAGAACTCTTGAGTGCATTCCAATCCATCGATCATTCCGCCACCATCGGTGTCAGGGTTGGTCCAATCGGTCCCAGTCAAGTTTTCGATGGCGTCGGGAATGGTATCGCCATCAAAATCGGACGGCAAGAGGTCATCAGATGGATCGTTTTCCGGGTTGGTCCCGTCGAAGTACTCATCTCGGTCGCTCACGCCACCGGAATCGGTATCGACTTGAGCGTCGTCGGTCACCCACGCATCGGTCGAGCCGTTGGTGATGCCGATGTACACAAGATCGCAGCCCGTGCTGGTTTCGAAGTAATTGTTCAAACCGTCAAGGTCGTCGTCAAGCAGGTTCGTGCACGGTTCGTTAGGATCGGTGTTCGCAAACACTTCTTCGAAATCGTTTGCACCGTCGCCGTCGCTGTCAACCAAAGTGGGGTTTGAGAACCATCCAAAGGTGCCCAGCAACTCTTGCCAATCAGCAAGACCATCGCCATCGCTGTCGGTGTAATCATCGTCACAGTAAGAGCGGGTTGAACCGATTGTTCCATCGGCGGTTGCTGCGGTGTGGCAGAATGAACCGTTTCGGTTGGAGACTTGGGTTGCGCTGCCTGGAGCGCTTGAGACGCCCTGAACAACATTGTTGACAACCGTCGCATAGGCAAAGGCCGTCCACGCGCCGGAGATGTTGAACCAGCCAACACCTCCCGCAGGGTTGAAACCGCTGCCGTTGGCGACTTCCAGTTGCCCGTTTCCGTTGTTCCAAGTGACAATTGTAGTTTCAAAGTTCACAATGGAATCACAAGGATCTGTACCGTGTGAAACGTTGCGCTCGTCTCCGTCGTTAATGCCACCGAAATCGGTATCTGCAATATCCCAAAGGGTGCATGAAAGGTTCTCCTCCCAATTTTGAATGCCATCGTTGTCTTCATCACCCGAATCTTCACGCCGGGTGGGATCTGTTTCACCTGCGTCGACGACACCGTTTGAGTTGATGTCTTCCTCACCGTCATCAAATGCGTCTCCGTCGGTGTTGTTGTTGCGAGGGTCTGAGGCGAGTGCTGGATTGCCGTACTGCCCGAAGACTTCGACCCCATCGTTGATGCCATCGCTGTCGGTATCAGAAGACGTTGGGTCGGTCAGCAGCGTCAATGCTTCATAGGAATCGTTGAGGCCGTCACCATCGGTGTCAGCGCGCTGTGGGTTGGTCGAGGTGATGCCGTCCACTTCAGCAGTGAATGTTGCACAGCCACCGGGGCCGACACCTGTGACGGGGTCGCACGGGGAATAGGTCTCGGTGACCAAGCCGTCAGGACCGTTTCGGAAACAGGGCGACGCCCCACACATTGTGGTCCATGTTGGATTGATGTATTCGAGGAGGTTGTTGAGCCCGTCGCCGTCTGGGTCGCCGTTTGGTCCATCTGCGTTGCTTGGGTTTGTGGCGTTGAGCCCGTTTGCTGCTTCCCAACCATCATCCATTCCGTCGCCGTCAGTGTCCCAACCTGCAACGTCCTCATCTTCGATTCCATCGCCATCGTCGTCGTTGGAGGAACAATCTGCGTCACCGTCGTTGTCCGGGTCTGCTGAATCAACAAAACCGTCCTTGTCGTCGTCGAAGCCGTTGGTGCAAATGTTGCCCACTGGGTCTTCGTCGCAGAGGATCACCGAACCCGTACCGTCGTTGCCGCTGTCGCCGCAACCTGGTCGGTTGTACTGGAGGGCGTTTTCTTCATCCCAGTTGTTGACCGGGACGGTTCCGTTCCACCAAACACCGTTGTCAAGCACACCGCTGGTGCTTGCAATGTCCCAACTGGTTGGTTGGAGGTAAGAGTACTCTTGCAGGTTCGACATACCGTCGCCATCGGGGTCGCCAACCGCTCCATCAGCACCTGTGCTCGAAAGCGGGTCAAGCCCGTATTGCCATTCCCATCCATCGGGCAACCCATCGTTGTCCGAATCTGGATCGTTTGGCTGGGTGTTCATGAGGTATTCCAGACCGTATGTCAATCCGTCACCGTCTTGGTCCGATGCGGCAAGAGCGTCGTAGCTACCGTACTGAATCGAAGCAAATGTTGAGAGCACCATGAGCGCCACAAGCGCCATGGATTTGACGCTGTTGCGGTGCTCTAGAATTTGCCATTGGGGGCGCGGCTTCGAGGAGGATGAAGGCGTACGCATGGTTGTCACAAGGCTTCGGCTGTTTTGATGGCTCATAAGGCAAATGGTGCGATGTTCATACAATGCTCTTGTTTAGAGCCATTAAAGCCACAACGAAATTCGTTGTTAATGCCCCGCAGTGCGGCGAAAACCAGAATCACTCTGTGCAATTTCCGTCAAAGAGTGTCGAGTTCGTCCAGAAGTTCGAGATCGTCGTCCTCGTCGTCCTCCAAAACAGGCTCAGGTGTATCGCTTGCGAAGGATTCTGTGTCGTAGGTTTTCTCTTCAAACATCTCTTCTTCGTCGAAGAAATTTGTCGAGCGTTGACCTCGCCGGTACACGGCGAAAACAAACACAGCTGCGAGGCCAATTCCGAGCGCCATTGTTTGAGGTTCAGGGTTGACGATTTCGTTGACAAAGCAAGCTGGACCTTCACAGGCAGTGCTGAAGATGTGCTTGCTGTTTTGGGTGTATTCGCTGTCGTACGGAACTTCTTCATCCATGGGCGTGACCATGAGGTTGAATTCGACCGTTTCCCCGTCCTTAAGGTTGTCAGGCGGCGTGATGGCCAATGAGAAGTCCTTGCTGGAATAAGCAGGAAGCGTCAACAGAAGGAAGGTTCCACCCGTTTGGTCGGATGAGGCACGAATGAGTGATGCCCAGCCTTCAGGCTCTTCAAGCGTGATCACGACATCAAGCGGCACGTTGTTTTCGTTATCGATGATGAATTCCACCGTTTGGAACTCTCCCGAAGTAAATCGTACAAGGGAACTGCTTGCGTCGGTGATGACGAGGCGCCCAGGTTGGACATCTTCTCGAACTTGGACCGTCACTGGCAGGTCAAAGTAGCGGGCATCTTGAGCGTCAACGCCCTCTTCGACAACGCGAACATAGACCGTGTGGTTGCCAGCTTCAACGTTGTCCCCAAGGGTAAGATCCAACTTCAAATCAGCGTACTGGTCCGACTCCAAATACACAACAACAATGTCCGACTCTGAGCCGTTGGAGAGGGTGTAATCCCAAGCGGAGTAATCGGTTTCGGCGTCCTTGTTGCGATCCAAATCTTCAGGATTGATGATGCGCCATGTGGTTTGGCCAAGGGTGTCGCTTGAATCGGTGATGCGAAGGTTGTACCACAGCGAGGAACCTGGACTGACAGGACCGACGTTGCCGAGGGTGCCGCTGTCTGAATCAGCAATGACTTCCACGAGCACGCCAAAGGTCCGATGGACGGTAAAGGCGACTTCAGTGAAAAGGCTTGAATCGCCTTGGCTCGAGACGGTCAAGCCAACCAAACCGATGTCTTGAGCCTCTCTTTCCGAAGGTGGGAACACTTCCATGCGGACCGTCAAGATCTGATGTGATCCGATGTCAGGGGTCAGTGAGTGAATGCCTTCTTCTTCCAATTCCATTCCAGTCTCGTTGTCATAGAACTTGTATTGCCAAGCGTCCGGCAGTTGGGTGACGCGCAAACGGAACCCATCGGTTACGAATCCTGAGTTGAACACATCAACAAAGAAATCCCCGCTGATGTCGCCTGAGTCAACATAGTGAGAAAGCGTTTCATCATAGGCTTCCTCTCGAGTTGAGTCCGCAATCTGCTTTTGGTGTTCGTCGTCCTCAAACACCGCAATCCGAGGGGGAGAAAGCACATCTGATTCTTCGATGTCCAACACGATGGTTTCGACGGCGACTTCCACGGTTTGCCCTTCGGTGTTCTCAGCATAGGCACGGGCCTCGATTTCGAGGGTGTTTGGTGCCGAAGTCAAATCGTCATCTGGGACCTCGATGCTTAGAATCGGACGAGCAAAGGTGCCACCACCCGACAAGGTGTAACCACCTGGCTGATCCCATACGGGGTCAGACCATGTGGACGGGAGAGAGCGAGCAAGTTCGAACACGACCTCGAGTTGAGAGGAACTGGCACCTGTGTGTTCGATGAGGAATTCGATGCTTGATGTTTGACCTGGCGCAATCAACACCACATCGGGTTGAGTCTGAGGCAGTGTAAGGTACACGTTGTGCTCGACAAATTCAATTCCTGCGTGTTCGAACACGAGGACGTGGCCCTGCACGTCGCTGATTTCAAGTCGCACTGGGTATTCCCCGGCAGAGATCCCAACGTCGTAAGTAAAAGTGTAATTACCAACCAAGCCGTTGTTGTCGAGCTTCAACTCATCGTCGTCAAAGGACTTTTCGAACACCGTGCTGGCGCCGTTTGGCGTCCCCATCACGAGGTCGACACCTTGGATGTCATCGCGTCCGAATGCGTCACGGACATCGAGGGAGAATTGCATGGCCCGGAAATCTGGGCGGTGGTTTGGCGACCATTCGGTCACTTCCGGGTCGAGGAAGCCGCCACCTGGACGGTGAACCTTAACGACGGAATTAGCAAGTGCGTTCGCTTTCATCTCAAGTTTTGAGTAGCCGCTGGTTTGTTCGACATCGCCGAACGCAACGTTGACTTCACAATTGTCACCACCGATGCCACCGCCACCGCTGCTTTCACAGGTGGCTTGAGCGTCAACGCTCATGCGGAGTTGCTTGCCGTTGGCGACGGTAAAGCCATCAGACGGCACTTCAAAGTCGACGATTTCGATCGTCCAAGCGCAGGAGCCGGTACCGAATGTGCCGCCTGTGCACGGGTCATCGAGCGTGATTGAGACCGAGTCGATTTCAGAATCACCCGATTTCAAAGAATAGGATACATCTGCGGTCGAGCCTGTCGCTCCCTTGAACTGCAGGTAGATGTTCAGCGTGACCTTGTCCGTGTTGTCCCGCCCATAGATTAGCAGGTCGGAAATCATTTCAGCGCTGCGGAATTCGACACCGCCGAGTGCACTCATTTCTTGGTGAGCGCCCGATGGCTCGAGGGTGGTGATTGAACCATCGCCACCGTTTTCACTGTCCATTTCCTCGAGGTATAAATCATAGGATTGGCACGCAGTGCAGGATGAACCAGCGTTCATAGGATCGGTTGATTCTTCGAGGAATTCAACCTCGTTTGCATCACCGATTGGGTTTGCGTTCAATGGGACCAAACAGCCGAGCATCAATGTTGCGAGCACGACTGCCAAGAACCGACCGCTGAGGAATGATTGAGAAGTCACCAAGGTGTTCACCGTACCGCCCTGCTCACCCGACTGTTAAACGGTTTTGCATTGTTTGTTCGGACAGACCCCCCTCTACGAGGGGGTTTCAACAGCTTCACAAATGGAGTGCAGGGGGTGGGATACGAACCCACGAACCCGTACGGGACCGGTCTTAAGCCCGGCGCCTTTGACCACCTCAGCCACCCCTGCAACCTGAGCGAATCGACCACTGGACTTGAAGAAAACCCTTGTCTTATTTGATTCAAGGTGCGACAGACCAACCGCCATCAACGTTGATCACTTGGCCCGAAAGGTACTCGGATTGGACAAGAAACATGAGGGCTTTGGCCACATCTTGCGGTGAACCGCCACGGCCGAGCGGGACCCGCTCGATAACGGAAGCAAAATGTTCGGCTTCCCAAGGTGCCGCCATGATGGCGCCTGGTGCGATGCAGTTGACGCGTACTTCAGGGGCTAAATCCCCTGCAAGATTCATCATCAATTGCCGCAGTCCAGCCTTGGTCGAAGTGTAATGAGACAGGCCTTCCCAAGACCGTCCCAGCGAGGTGTCAATCATCCCAATGACGCACCCGTT
>TARA_B110001452_G_scaffold114347_1_pt1 | contig 10931 bp, 11 predicted proteins | sample TARA_B110001452 | Tara Oceans TARA_B110001452 (sample SAMEA4396971) | marine metagenome | biome: Polar Biome; feature: [DCM] deep chlorophyll maximum layer (ENVO:01000326); material: water (ENVO:00002006), including particulate matter (ENVO:01000060) such as... | depth 25 m
AGAGCTCCATATGAATCAATTTTATCACATGGTTTTGTAGTGGATGGAAAAGGACTAAAAATGTCTAAGTCAGTAGGAAACGTTATTGCACCTGAAGACATATTAAAAAAATATGGAGCTGATATTTTAAGAATTTGGGTAGCTTCATCAAATTATGAAGAAGATTTAAGAATTGATTATTCAATTTTAGAACAACATGCTGACTCTTACAGAAAAATTAGAAATACTTTCAGATATTTATTGGGTAATTTAAATGATGAATTCAAAATAATTGATACAGAAAAATTAGACTTAAAGAAATTACCAGAGTTAGAGCAATATATGCTTCATAAGGTGTACCATCTAAATGAAAATTTTAAAAACTACTTTAAATTATATGATTTTCATAATCTTTATAAAGAACTCTTAAATTTTTGTACAGTAGACTTGTCTGCATTTTATTTTGATATTAGGAAAGACTCTTTGTATTGTGATTCTAAAGACTCAGAAAAAAGAAAAAGCTGTATTATTGTATTAAATATTATTTTAGAATCGTTACTTAAATGGTTTGCTCCCATTCTTTCATTTACGACAGAAGAAATCTTTACATTAATAAATAAGAATAAAAAAAGTGTACACTTAGAAAAATTTATTAGATTTCCAAATTTTTTTATGAATAATGAATTAAATAAAAAATGGTTAGAATTAAAAAAGATTAGAGAGATTTGCAATATTAGCATTGAAGCCAAAAGAGCCAGTAAAGAGATTGGATCAAGTCTCGAAGCAAACTTAACAATTATTTTAAATGAAAATTTACTGAAACTTACAGAGAATACAGACTTTTCAGAACTATGTATTACCTCTAATGCAAAAACTGAAAAAACTACATCAAGTGAGATAAGTGCGATAACAACAAAAGCTGAAGGAGAAAAATGTTTGGTATGTTGGAAAATTAACAAAAATGGATGTGAGAGACATCCTATTTAGATAAAGGTAGAATGTTTAAAATTAACCTTAAAAAAATATTATTAAATTTTATAATTGTTTTAGTTATTTTTTTGACTGATAGAATTTCTAAAATTTATATCCTTAATATAGCCCAAGCCGAGGGAGTTGTTGATGTCTATTTGACAACCTATTTAAATTTTTATCTAATTTGGAATAAGGGTATTGCTTTTGGGTTACTTTCTTTTGAAGAAAACTATGTGTACAATATTATAAGCCTAATTATCGCATTAATAAGCATTGTGATTTTAGTAATGATTATAAAAAATGTAGGGTTTAAAAAATATGCATTAATATTTATACTAGGAGGTTCATTAGGTAACCTATTTGATAGAGTGTATTATTCAGCAGTACCAGATTTTATAGACCTTCATATAAATAGTTTTCATTGGTTTATTTTTAATATAGCAGATATATTCATTACAATAGGTGTCATATGCCTTATTTATGATGAGATATTTTTTAATAAAAGGGCAATAAAATGAATATAAAGATAATAATAATTTCAGTACTTTTATTAATGCTTTTATCTTCCTGTAAGTCAGTCAAAGAAGGACTTAGTGGTAGAAAAAGTGATAATTCTGATGAATTTTTAATTGAAAAAAAAGCACCATTAAAATTACCACCAGAGTTTGAAAGATTACCTTTGCCGGGAGAGGATGATGTGGAGCCAACAGCTGAAACAGAAAGTATTAAAGACAGTATTTTAAATAGTTCAAATAAAAAAGCTGTGCAAAAATCCAGTAATGAGTCCATTGAAAAAATTATCCTGGATAAGATCAAAAAAAAATAATGCTTACAAAAAATATTTTTTTTAAAAATTTTGAAGCAAGAAAGTCTAATAATAAAATAAAAGAAGACTTAACTTTACTAATAAAAGAAAAAAATGAAATTATTAAAAGCCTAGGAGCATCTTATAAAAATAATTATTATAAAAAAACTATTCTTAGGTTAAAAAAACAATTTAACATAAGAATTATAGGAATAGGCGGATCTATATTGGGTGCAATAGCAATTTTTAGTTTTTTAAGAAATAAAATAAAAAAAAAAGTTGAGTTTATAAGTAATTTAAATTCAAATCAGAGCCTTTCTAATAAAAAATATGTAAATCTAATAATATCTAAATCAGGTAATACACTCGAAACAATTACAAATTCTAATATTTTAATTAAAAAAAAAGATATTAATATTTTTGTTACAGAAAATAAAAAAAATTATTTATCATTGCTTGCGCAAAAACTTAAAAGTGAAGTAATAAATCACAATAATTATATAGGTGGTAGATATTCAGTATTATCAGAAGTAGGTATGCTTCCTGCAGAATTAATGGGTTTAAATATTAGAAAATTTAAACAAATGAATAATATAATTAAAAACAAAAAATTTATCAATTTATTAACGGCAAACGTAAGTAGCACTATTTACCTTATTAAAAAAAAAAAATTTAATTCTATAATATTAAATTATGATGAAAAATCTGATAATTTATTTAAATGGTACCAGCAATTAATTGCAGAAAGTTTAGGTAAAAAGGGGAATGGAATTTTACCGATAGTTTCAACCATGCCTAAAGATAATCATAGTGTTATGCAGCACTATTTAGATGGTACGAAAAATAATTTTTTTACTTTTTTTTTTACAAAAGAAAAAAACTCGCCAAAAATTAATAACAATGAAATACTATCTACGCATCTACACTTAAAAAATAAAAATATTAATCAAATAATGTATGCTCAGAAAGCTGCAACTGAAAAAATATTTTCTAAAAGAAATATACCATTTAGAAGTTTTGAAATTATCAATAGAAATGAAGAAACACTGGGGGAGCTATTTTGTTTTTTTATTCTAGAAACTATTCTATTAGGAAGAGCCTTGAAAATTAACCCATATGATCAACCCTCTGTAGAGTTAATAAAAAAAGAGACTAAAAAAAACTTACTTTAGAAGTAATTTCCAAAAATAACCTTTGATATCCCATACTTTTTTTCTTCAATTACCTTAAAAATACTTGGATATTTTTCACTTTCTTTTTTATGTCTGTGTATAACAATTATACCACTGTTATTTAACATGTTTGATGTGATGATATTTTTTAATAATGGCAATAAGTTTTCCTCTTTATAGGGAGGGTCAATAAAAATAATATCAAATTTTTTTTTGAATTTTTTAAAATTCAAAGCACTAAATACATTCTTCTCTATAGTTAAACTTTTATTTTGATAATTTAAATTAGAAATGTTTTTCTTTAAAATTGGCAAAACCTCATTATAATTTTCTATAAAAGTTACGAATGACGCTCCTCTGGACAAACATTCTAGCCCAAATGATCCAACACCAGAAAATAGATCTAAAATATTTGAATCTTTTATTTTGACATTAAATTTATTTGTATGCTGAATTATATTGAATATAGACTCTTTAGTTAAGTCCTTAAGTGGTCTTGTTGCCCTATCTTTGGGCTGTAAGATTTTTTTACCTTTTGAGTTTCCAGATATTATTCTCATTCATTTATTACTTTATATCCAATATCTTTTCGAAAAAAACCCCCATCCCAATTTAATGATTTAATTAAATTAAGTATTTGAACTCTTGATTTTGTAAAGTCTTCTGATAAGCAAACAAAATTTAAGACTCTGCCTCCAACAGCATAAATTTCTTTTCCACCATTAATTGTTCCTGCATGGTAGCAGTACTCATTATTATTAAGTCTTATTTTATTTAAATTATGAATTGGTACATTTTTCTTAAATTCATCAGGATATCCTTTTGAGCAAAGCACAATACATAAACTTTTTTTATTATGCCATTTTATCTCTATTTCATCTAATTTTTGATTACAGCATGCAATAAAAATATCTAGTAAATCTGAATTTAGTTTAGGTAAAATTGTTTGACATTCTGGATCACCCATACGAACATTATATTCAATCAAGTAGGGTTCATTTTTTATAACCATTAAACCAGCATATAAAAAACCATTATAATTTGTTCCAATTTCTTTAAGGCCCCTTATTGTTGGCTCTATTATTTTTTTTAAAATTTTTTTTTCTAATTTTTCATTTATCATTCGTGATGGAGAATAAGCCCCCATTCCACCAGTATTTTTACCTAAATCTCCTTCTAGTACTCTTTTATGATCTTGTGCGGTCCCAAAACCTTTAATTGTCTTGCCATCACTGATAATGAAATAACTCATCTCTTCACCTTCAAGAAACTCTTCAATAAGTAAATTTTTAGCATCACCAAATTTCCCTTCAAATATTTCTCTAATTGCAAGCTGTGAGTCTTTTTTATTTGCACAAATATAGACACCTTTACCAGAAGCCAGCCCATCTGCTTTTATGACTAGGGGGTAATTTGTTTTTTCTATAAATTGAGTAGCTTCATTAATGTTTTCAAAAATCCCAAATTTAGCAGTTGGTATATTGTATTTTTTACACAGGTTTTTTGTAAAAATTTTAGAACCTTCAAGTTGTGAGGCTATTTTATTAGGCCCAAATACTTTTATGTTATTTTTCTCTAGAAAATCAACAATACCATCTACAAGTGGCTTTTCTGGACCAACTATTATTAAATCAATCTTATTCACAGAAATGAAATTTTTTAATTCATTAAAATTTTCTAGGTTTAATCTAATATTTTGAGCTATTTCACCAGTTCCAGCGTTACCAGGAAAACAATATATTTTTTTAATATTATTAGACTTATTTATAGCAAGACAAATGGCATGTTCACGACCTCCGCTTCCTATTATTCCAACTATCATGTAATACTATATAAACTAAAAATGAATAAAAAATTAGCTAAAATAAAATATTTACCTAATAATTTTGAAATTATTGAAAATGGTGATCATGTAATTTGTGCAGTTTCAGGTAAACACATAAATTTAGAAGAGCTTAATTATTGGAATGTAGATCTCCAGGAGCCATATTTCTCATACAAAGAAGCCTCAACTAAAAGAGAAAATAATTAAACTCATATTATTTCCAGCGGTTATGTGACCAAATCCATTGTTCAGGATTTTTTAGTATCATTTTTTCTAATAGATTGTTTAAATCTTGAGTTATAGATTCAATTGAATCATTTCTGTTATATTCAATGGGATTTTGAATAGTTAATTTAAAATCATTGTATTTATCTCTCTCGATATAAATAGGGACAATTTTACATCCGAATTTTTTTACAAATTGTGCTGGAATAGTTGTTGTAAAGGCGATGTGGTTAAAAAAATTTGATTTAATTCCTTGGGAAACTCTCTGGTCAATCATTAAAGCAATAGATGTACCATTTTTAAAAAAAGTTAGTATTTTTTTGGTTCCTGAAATTCCTTTTTTAACTTGATTTTTGCAAATATATTTTTTTCTTATATTTTCCATTATGTAATTCAAGAATCTATTGTTGAGAGGTCTATAGATTGTTGCCAAACTAAGCCCTGATCTTTCAATATGCATCGCCATTAGTTCAAAATTATTAAAATGGCCTGAAATAAATATTACGGGTTTATTTTCATTTTTAATTTTATCTAGAATTTCCTGTCCTTGAATTTCTATATTATAACCAAACTTAGATTCCCTAAAATTTTTTATGAAAATGTATTCAGATAAAATTTTTCCATAATTTGCCCACATTTTTTGTGATATTTTTTTTACCTCTTTATGATTTAAATTTGGAAGCGCCTTCAATATGTTCGTATGCATTATAATTTTTGATCTAAAAAAAGGACCGACACAAGATACAATATTACTAGAAATAATTAAAGCTAATTTTAAACCTAAAATTTTAAAAACTAAAAAAAAAAATAAAATTATTATAAATTGAATAAAATATTTTATTGTTCTCATATATTTAATCTTAAAAAATTAATTAATCTATTTTCTTGTTTAATTGCAAGCTCTATTTCTAGAAATTTAATATCAACATCATTGGGGAGTTTCACATAATCTTTTTCTGTAGTTAAAATTTTAGCATTCAATGTTTTAGCTGCTAATTTAATTTTATTAATATCTTTAAAAGTATACTTATGATGATCTGGAAATTTAAATTCTTTTATTATATGAAGTTTATTTTTAATTAATGTTTTCTTAAAACTATCTGGATTTCCGATACCAGAAAAAATTAAATATTTTTCATTTTTATCAAATTCCTTAATATTGATAGGTCTATAGTAGGTTTCAAAAATTTCGATTTTTTTATTGTATTTTCTAATTTCCAATTTTAATTTAGAGGTGTTCTCATCATTGCCATTTAAGAATATAGCGTCGTATTTTAAAATACTTTTTAATTTCTCCCTAAGAGGGCCTGCTGGAATTAAAAGTCCATTACCGATCCATGTAATATTGTTAAAACAAACGAATTTTAAATCATAGTTAATTGATCGATCCTGTAGACCATCATCAAAGATTGCCACCTCTACTTCGTCTTTTATAGCTTCATTAAGAGCCTTCTGTCGGGTCTTAAAGCAATATAGTTTTGTCTTTTTTGATAATATTTTCTGTTCATCTGCTTGATCTTTATAAAATTTTTTTATTGTTGCGGTTTTAAAATTTAGATCTTTTAAAATTTGATCAATTTTTATTGATAAAGGTGTTTTTGCGGTTCCACCAATATATATATTGCCTACACAAATATTTTTAGTAGCTTGATTTTTTTTTTCATTTTTTTTTAAATCTAGAAAAAGGTTATTAATAATTATTGGAAGTGAAAATGGTAACAACAAATAAGATAAAAAATTAGGTTGTTTATAATCCCAAAAAGTAGGTTTTTTAATTTTCATCTTTTTTCAATAAAGAAATTTATCTCTTTAAAAGTAGAATCTAGAATTTTATCTCCCAGCTTTTTAATCTTTGATTCTATATTCTTAGAACTATTCTTTTTGGTAAGCATTATATTAACTTTATTACTTAATTGTTTGATATTTTTTATTTCACTTGATACTTTATACTTATTTAAAAGCTCATAGATTTCATGAAAATTCCAATTATTGGGGCCATGCAAAATTTTGCACCCATATCTTGCTGCCTCCAGCGGATTTTGACCTCCATGTCTTATTAAAGAACCTCCTAAAAAAACAGTTTTACAAACTTTAAAAAAGGGCTTTGTTTTACCATATGAGTTTACTAAATATATATCTGTCTTAGGGTTGATTTTATTTTTGCTCTCATGCACATGAACATTAAGCTGGAGTTTTTTTAATTCAGTAATAATTTTTTCAGTTCTATTGATATGTCTTGGAATTATTATTGTTAATAAATTTTTATTTTTTTTTATAAGCTTTTTATGGACAAGGGCACATATTTTTTCTTCTGTATCATGAGTGCTTGCTGCACACCATATTCGCTTAGAAGAAAAAAATCTCTTGGTTTTCATTTTTAAAATATCTTGATTTTTTTCAGTTTGAGAAAATTTTAAATTTCCAATATATTTAATTTTTTCTGCACCAAGAGATTTTAAATATTTTTTTGATTTAAGACTTGAAGAAAGGCAAATATCAAATTTTTTGAAAAGAATTTTTGCTTCAGAAGGTAGTATTTTCCATCTTTTAAAAGACTTTTCAGTAATCCTTGCATTTAAAAGTATTAATGAAATAGGTTTTTTTTTAATATTAATTATCATGTTGGGCCATATTTCTGAGTCAATAAAAACAGCAACAGAAGGTTTCCAGTAATTTAAGAACTTTTTATTATAATGGAAAGTATCGATGGGAAAAAATTGATGTACTATTTTTTTTGATTTTAAATTAGATAGAATTTTAGAAGAACTTAATGTATTTGATGTAATTAAAATTTGACTAATTTCTTTATTTTTTTCTAATTTTTCAACCAAAGGGATTATACTCAAAATTTCTCCAACACTGGCCCCATGAAACCATATAAGTTTTCCTTTAAGTTTTTTTTTTGTAAAAAAACAAAATTTCTCTTTAAATCTTATTAAATCCTCTTTTTTTTTAAATAATCTTAAAATTATTATAAATGGAGAAATAAACAAAACCAAATTTGTTAATATTCTATAAATAAAAAACATTAACCTTTTCTAATTTGTTTTTCATAAAAATTTTTATAAACAGGTGAATTAATTAATAGTTGTTCGTGCGTTCCATTCCCGACAACATTTCCAGAATCTATTACATAAATTTTATCAGAATTAAGAATAGTTGATAGTCTGTGTGCAATCACAATTGTTGTTCTATTTTTAGTTAAAAAATTAATTGCTTCCTGTATCTGATTTTCAGTTTCTGCATCTAAAGATGATGTAGCTTCATCGAGCAAAATTATTTGACTTTTTTTTAGTATTGCACGGGCTATAGATAATCTTTGTTTTTCCCCACCAGATAGCCTTGTGCCATTTTCTCCTATAATTGTGTCATATTTGTTGGGTAGTTTTTCTATAAATTCACTTGCAAAAGAATATTTTGCCGCTTCTTCAATTTCTGCTTGGCTTGCATTAGAATTTGCGTACACAATATTGTTTCTAATTGTATCATCAAATAAAGTTGTATCCTGGCTAACTAAGGAGATATTTTTTCTCAAGGAACCAATAGTTGATTTATAAATTGATTGATTGTCTATTCTTATATCACCCAAAATTGAGTCATAAAATCTTGGGATTAAATTCAAAATAGTAGATTTCCCAGCACCACTATGGCCTACTATAGAAGTCATTTTTCCTCCAAGCATTTTTAAATTAACGTGATTTAAAACATTCTTCGCTTCTTTATCGTAATTAAAGCAAACATCTTTAAATTCAATATCTCCTTTAACTATTTGTAATTCTGTATCACTTTTATTTTGAGTCAAATTTGATTTTTCATCAATTATTGGCAATATTCTTTCAGCAGCAGATAGCCCTTGACTAATAGTTATGTTTAGTGTGGCAAGAGATCTCACAGGCTGATAGGCAAGCATCATTGCAGCCAAGAATGAAAAAAAATTATTAATATTTAACTCATTGGTTAAAATAAGTTTTCCAGAATAAAATATTAAAATTGCAATCATGACTCCTGTAAGAGTTTCCATTATCGGTGAAGATCTAACATATACAATGTTAATTTTTTTTTGTTTTTCTTTAACATCATTTATAAATTTTTCAGCTCTGTTTATTTCATAGGTTTCTTTTTGAAATATTTTTATAAGACTATGATTTTTAAATATCTCTATTAAGTATGTATTAAGTATTCCAGCCTTAAGCATTTGTTCCTTGGCCACTTTGCCGATCCTTTTTCCCAGAGTTTTAGCTGCAAAAGAAGCTAAAGGTATCATTATGATTGCTATTAAAGAAAGTTTCCAATTTTGAAAAAACATCACCGTAAGTAGACCAATTAAAGTTAAACTGTCTTTAAAAAGATTAAGAATCGCTGTGCTAATCAAATTAGTTATGTGAGTAACATCATTAGTTAAAGATGAAATAAATTTTCCTGTATGCCTACTGTCAATTAATTTTGTGTCAGCATTTATTAGATTGGCAAGCATATCACATTGTAAATTTTTTCTTACTTCTTCAGCAACACCAATCATTAAAACTTTAGCAATATATAATGAAAGACCTTTTGTTGTAAAAGCAACTATAATTAAAATCGGTATAATAAGAATTAATGTTTGGTCTTTTTCAATAAAAATTTTTTCTATTGCTGGATCCAAAAGATATGCAATAGAAGAAGTGCTACCTGCAACAAGTAATGAAAAAAACACAGATAAAACAATTTTTTTTAAATGTTTTTGCGTGTACTCAAAAAAAAGCCTTTTTAGAATATCTATACTTTTCATAAATAATTTTAAATTTTTCCAATTAAAATATTAAACATAATCAGTAAGCCTAATAAATTATTACTTTTAAAAATTTTTAAACAATTTTTGGGATCCTTGATCTTAAAATTATAGATTTGATAAAAAAATAAATGAAATACAGGAATGATCATAAATATATAAAATAAAGTATTAAACCTCATAAATAGACCTACTAAAATTAAAGACAATATAAACATTAAGTAACATAGTATTAAAAATAATTTTGAATTCTTTTTGAATTTTATTGAAGTTGATTTTAGTCCTATTATTTCATCATCATTTATATCTTGAAATCCATATATTGTGTCGAAACCTAGTGTCCAAAATATGGCTCCAAAATAGAACACTATAGGAATAATGTTTATTTCATTATTTATACTCGTCCACCCTAAAATTAAACCATAATTAAAAGTAATACCCAGAAACAATTGGGGCCAATAAGTATACCTTTTCATAAGGGGGTAACTAAATGCTAAAGGCATAGATCCTAAAGCTAAAATTATAGTAAGAGTGTTAAAGTTTAATAGAATTAACAATGCCAATAGGCAAAGAAATACTGCATAAGTCAATCCAAGTTTAATAGATACTTTCCCTGAAGCAATAGGCCTATTTTTTGTTCTTAATACTTTTTTATCAAATTCTTTATCCAAAATATCATTTACTATGCATCCCGCTGATCTCATTAAAACTGAACCTAAAAAAAACAATAATAAATAAAAAAAGTAATTATTGAGACTTGTAGAGAAATTGTAAGCAATTGTTAGTCCCCAAGCACATGGCCAAAATAAAAGTAAAAACCCAATTGGCTTTTTTAATCTGATTAATTCAATAAAGAGATTTATTTGTTTCATAATAATTTACTTGTAAATAGCAAAAGCTAGTTTCATAATCAAATTGATTCGTATGAATATAGATTATACTGTAACAGCCCTGATGTTTCCTGCTATACCACTTCTAATGAACATCTATAGCAATAGATTTCATTCACTTAGCAAACTTATTAGACAACTTCATGATGAGCACGTATATGAAAACCACATTCCACCAGAGTGGAAAAAACAATTTATAAATCTAAGTGGAAGGATTGTTTTATTAAAGTGGACAATAATGTTTGCTGCGTTTGGTCTTTTATTTAATTTATTAACTGTTTTTGCTCTTTATTTA
>TARA_B110001452_G_scaffold262125_1_pt1 | contig 10921 bp, 8 predicted proteins | sample TARA_B110001452 | Tara Oceans TARA_B110001452 (sample SAMEA4396971) | marine metagenome | biome: Polar Biome; feature: [DCM] deep chlorophyll maximum layer (ENVO:01000326); material: water (ENVO:00002006), including particulate matter (ENVO:01000060) such as... | depth 25 m
CGTTGGTGCAGACGGTGGTTGATGAAGTGTGCGCAATAATGCACCTCAAACGGTAGGACATTTCTCAAACTATTAGTCTTCGCCAGGAGTAGGTGTATCAGCAATACTCCAAGCACTCGAGGCCGTCATGCTTGTACCGTCCCATTGAAGGGATTGCCCAGTAACAAGGAACAGCTCAGTATCGCCACCCCATTCAACTCTGGTAATTTCTACGGCTCTTGTTTCATCAAGTTGAGTGTAACGCAATGAGATAGTACCTCGGCCATCAGCCAGAGCATCGACCTGTCCAACACCCAAAAAGGCATATTGCCCCAAATCGATCACTTGTGAGGCGTTACCGGCAGATTGACTGTTCGGGTCGCCTGTAAACAGAGCCAATGATTTCCCGGAGAGAACCCCAGACTGAAGGAGAATGTTTGTTGAGGTAGACCCAGATGTGTGATTGAGTGACCAACCTCGCAAGCCGATTGCGAAATCATTTGGATTAGAGACTTCAATCCATTCGGGACCGTTTGCTGATGGCCGCGCCACGATTTCATTAAGGTGCAATGGATTGTTCTTACGCCCACCATCATGAACCTCAAGTACAATTTGGATCAGCTCCCCGTCTTGCTGGAAACTCCGGTAGGCCGTTGAAGAAGAGGAAGCCGTTCCTCGCTGAGTCCCGCCGTTGAAGAGGACAGTACCTTCCCTCGTAACATTTTCACTCTCTGTGACCTTAATCGAGAGATAGAGACTCATCTCCTCGCCCAACCCAATGCCTGCAGCCATTCCATCTTCGGTGATTTCGTGAAGTGCAAGTATCTTGGAAGCATCTAATCGATGATTGGTGAGCAATCCAGGTTGCACCCGCCCCTGATAGAGGGTTGAAGCGTCTTCCAAATGCCACTCTGAAGTTGAATTTGCGTAATCAAGAACACCGTCTTCAGCCGGAACAAACCAACCTTCCCCTGAGGTGAGGCGGTCCAATCCCATCGCAGCAGCCCTGTCCAGCCGGTCCGTAGCGGGGTCATTGGATCCCATTTGGAGTTGGGCCAGAGAAAGGAAGGCTGTAAGAATCATCAAGAAAAGGGTGAATGCTGATAGAAATTCAATAACAGCAGTGAGGCCACGCTCGTCTCGGACGAGGTTTGCCTTACCTGCAGGTCGCATGATAGATGGCTCGGAGGGCGTAATTCAATAGGTTGCCGCACTTAGAATACAGTTGGGGATTTAATTCGCCTGTTCCAAAGTAAGCCGGACAATCCAAAGCGAGCAAAAGATGCATGTTTTTGTGAGAAAGAAGCGATGAGTCTTTGAAGCCCCAATGCGAGGAACATATGATGACAGAGCGTAAGCAATGTGCGAGACCTAACTCAAAAGCAGGCATTGGCCTTGTTTTTCTGCTTCTCTTCTCTACGCTTGGTACGTTGGCGGTTACCCCTTCTGCGTCAGCCAATAGCAACCAATCGCTCGGCATTGCCGGTGCAAGTGAACCCGACCAAACCAAATGGTATTCGTCGTTTGAAAGCATTGATTTTACGATTGAAATTTACAATTATGCTGGAGCCCCCGCAGGCCTCAATCGCGGAATGTCATGGTACGTATGCGAAGGCGATGTATCATCATCGGTATGTAAATCCGGCTATGAGGAAAAGGGAATCATCAATATCGGAAACGTGAATCCATCATCAAGTGTCAATTTCACATCCCAACAAAAATGGACCCCAGGCCAGAACTCCGAGGGATTATTTACCGTTTTATTTGCATTTGACATATCCGATTCCAACCCAACTGATGATGAACTTCGGTATGTGATCAACGTGACCGTACATTATGCAGACATCATTGTGAATGAAGGCCATAACCCCTTGGAGAACCTAAACGGGCTTGCCGTATACCAAGGTCTTGAAGTGATTAATACCGACACAGACTACATCCTCAACGCCCGTGGTCAAGCTACGATTTGCGGAACATGCAACCTCGACGCGTCATTTGGATGGCAATTGTGGTCTGCGGACGAGACCATTTTGCTCAAGGAGGCTTACAGGAATGTCACAGACTTAGTCGCATGGGGTGGATTCTCTCCCTTTAATCAAAACCTGCCTGCAATGAGTTATTCCCAAGAAGGTGAATTCGTCCTCAAATGGGGCGTTTTCGAAAGCGTGGGTACACCTTATGCTGACATGAACACACAAGATAACATCGCTCAGATTACCCTGATTGTTGACGACAGCATTGACCTTCAAGTGAGTGACCTTTATCCAAGTCATGACAACCAAGGGACATCGTTTTATTACGGGACTGACCGAGTACACTCAGTCATTACCAATCAAGGAAACATGACGGTTTCCAATGTCTTTGCCGAGTTTGAAGTTTACAGCCCTCAATTTGAGTTAGAAGTGGAACTAGATTGTTTGATTGATGAACTCTTGCCGGGCGAATCCACAACTTGCATGTTTAACATGACCACTACAGGACCTAATCGCCTTCTACGTGTCCGCCTACCTAACATTTTCATGAACGGAGAAGATGTGCGCACCTCTGACAATGTACTCACCGTAACTACAAATGTAGAAGCAGGTAAAATCAACCCGAATATTCAACAAAACATCCAGAATGGAATTTATCGAACCTCCGACACCATTGAACTGGTTGCAAGGTTCAGTGAAATAGCATCCCAGCCCCTCAACTTCACATGGCGTCAAGGCTTCTATGTCTGGGGTCAAGGGCAGGTATTGAACAAAACAGGAGCTGATTTTGGACTTGGACATCACAACATATCGCTTGAAGCACGAGACCCCTTTGGGACGGTAGAATACAACTATGTTGAATTCGACGTGCTTAATGCCATCAGCATTGAAGCAGAACCCTACTTTACAGGAGAGGCAGTCACAGAACTTGCAGCATATGCAAATCACGAAATCGCACTCCCATATATTGGTACAAACTACGCCATAGGTGGAGGGAAATCTCCTCTTATGCTCATTGGATTAGAAATCTTAGCAGACGATGAAGAAAGCGACCCAGGGCTACGCGGTATTGAAATTTCCATGAACCTAAGTGAACTTCTTCCAGACAGTGTTGAACTTTCAACGGTTGACCTCAGAATTCTCCCTACCATGGATTCGAGTCAGTGGAATTACATTGAAGCCCCTAACTTCTACGAAATCGATGACGATTACAACGTGAACATTGAGCTAACTTCAGGCGGGGCTCTCATGCTCATCGGAACGCTTCCCCCCACCAACGCCACTGTGAAGGAACTCAACTGGACTCCATTAGAAGCGGGCCAAATACAATTGGATTGGACTCCAGTTGGTGATGTCGACAATCCCTATGTTGGGGGCTGGAACATCTACAAGTTCCAAGGTGTTCAAGGCTCAGTTTACTTCCCCGACCCGGACAATGGAGTGAACGACGGACTATGGGAAGAATTAACTTTGAATTCACTGGCTGTTGGGCTTACTCTTGAAGCAACGCAATGGACAGACCCTGAGCCCCTTGAGACAGGAATATGCGCTTCCTACGCCGTCATACCTGTCGACCGTGAAGGCAATCCCAACTATCAGATGGTCAATGTTACCCGTGTTGATGGAGTAGCTGGCCTTCTTTGTGGAGATGCAATCCCACCCACAACCGACATCGTTCAGTTTGACCACTCGTGGGCCTTCACGAACGACACCGATTGTTTCGATAGGAAATCGGATTGGTCAATTTGTTACGTAGTGAATCTCACATGGATTTGGCCAGACCACGAAGCACAAGGTGAATTGATGTGGAATCTCTATCGCGTTGAAAGTAAACCAACCAATGTGAATCTGAAGTACATCGACCCCATTGCAGCGGACCTTAAGGGAATTCCTGGCGAACAAGGAACCTACAATCAAAGTGGAATTGAGATTGACGGAATCCGATCCTATCGCACCTACTACTACATCCTCGCACCTGTAGATTATGTTGGTAACGAGCAACAGATTGCATCGTATCCCTCACCGAGTATTGAGCGAGTGAACATCGAAGATGATTGGTGGACATACAACGACCACCGCATCCCTGAACCAAAGCCAGAGGCAGAGCCACCTCTTGGAGTCCCATGGCTGAAAACTCTCAATGAATACATGCAAGAAGAAGAATTTCAATATGCAGGAGGGGCCTTGTTGGCCACCCTCCTCCTTAACTTCATCCTCTTGCCTGTGATTATCAAAAAGCGAAAGCGACTCAAGCGTGTTGTTACTGCTCGAAAACGAAACAGCAGTTCAAAACGCTATGAAGATGAATTTGATGAATTCTTCGAATGATGGACATCACGGAATGGCGCGGCAGGGGAGATTCGAACTCCCGAGGTGAGACACCACTGGATTAGCAATCCAGCGCAATGGCCAGGCTATGCGACTGCCGCTCGCTGTCCCTGCGACCTGCGGTTCTCACATGAACATGACGGTTAAGGCGACTGCCCATTTATTGGACTATGTTTTGTCACAAAGGCCCCAGGAAACCCAACCACGATGGTGGAATGAAGCAAATCAAGACCAAACTTAGGAACATCCACCCGAGATAAAACAAACTGCGGAAGAAGGACTTTGCAGCTTTTGGCATCCGTCCGTTCTCGTCAAAGGGTTCAGCAGGGTCAATGTCCCAGACCGACTTCCCATACCACAAGGTAAGGCCTACAGAAACAAATGCCCACAACAAAGGCAGACCAGATTCTGGCCAGAAGAGAGGCACTGCTCCCATAGCCAACAACAAGAAGCAGTAGATTTTGGATTGAACTAGGGTGTATTCTGCCCCTTTCACTTCATTCATCATTGGGATGTTGACCTTCCCATATTCACCAGATCGGTACAACGCCAAAGCCCAAAAATGAGGTGGCGTCCAGAGGAAGATGAGGAAAAACAACATCCAAGGAATAGGCGAACCCAAATCGAGAGGATTGAGACTTGAGATGGAGTCACCAGCAGCCGCCGCCCAACCGATGAGCGGAGGAGTTGCGCCTGCAATTCCGCCAATCACAATGTTTTGTGGCGTTCTTCGTTTGAGCCAAATGGAATAAATGAAGACATAGAAGACAACGGAAAAAAACGACCAAAATGCAGCTTTCCAACTCAGTATGAAGAACACACTGGAGCCGATTATGGCAATGGCGGTACCAAACATAAGGGCGAAGCGTGGAGTTGTGTGCCCTTGAGGAATCGGTCGGTTTTGGGTTCGTCGCATGTGTGGGTCAATGTCTGCATCATACCACATGTTGATGGAATTTGAACCGCCTGCTGATAACGTCCCTCCTACCAAGGTGACAATGCAAGCGATGAACGTATCAGCCCATGTTCGTTCTAACACGATCAAATCATAACGTGCAAGAGAGTCATGAACCAATATTGCACAAATAGCAGTGATCTGTAAGAGTACAATGACTCGGAGTTTCATGAGTTGAATCATGACCTTGAGCATGCCAGGATGCGGATTGGTTTCATGTTCGACAACCCCTTCGGTCGTCATTCCTGTTCAACTCCAAGTTCCTCGTCATGTATCGTTGATTGGGCAAAGCGGAAGGCAAATGCAGCAAACATTGCAGAAAGGAATGCAGCAACACCAACAACCAAGTGAAGTAATGAAAGCCACTCGGGGAAGTTTCCTATTTTTGCAAATACAATGTATGATCCGCCAACCATCACGTTCAGCATCCAAATACCGGCAGTGATTTCACCAAAACGAGTCAGGTCATTGGCTCCAACGATTCCTTGCCCAGAAACACGAAGGTTCGAGACGCCCAATATCAGAATCAGTCCAACCACAACAGCTCCAGTGCGGTGAATCATTTGGATGAAGATACCGGGCTCATCTAACGAAGGAAGGAATGACCCCTGACATCTCGGCCATCCGTTGGGGAAACCAACCGAGCAACTTTGATTGTAATTTCCTCCTGCTGAAGAAGAAACCCAAGCTCCGAGTACGAGGAGAACCCCCACTGCGCCGGCCATAGTATTCATTCGCTTGAGGTGCTTTTCAGTGTACGTGACGGGTGATTTCAAGAAATTCCAAGAGGCCCCTTCTGAGAGTTTCATAGACATGTACTGCCAGAGTAATCCTGCAGCGAAGATGCTCGCAAGTGAAAGGTGAAGGGCGACTGTCCAGTCTGCATTATCAAAGCGAACGGTAATGTAACCCGCAGTAGCCTGTACCAACAATAATATCATTGAAAACCAAGAGACTTTTTGAACCACTTCGCCGTATTCTGCGACTCGCTTCTTGGCGAGGAAAACGTTGAGAACAATCGGAATTGCAATAATTCCAACAAGTAAACGATGGAACCACTCCACGAAAATCTGGAAGGTTGTGTAACGGTGGTCTTCCCCCCGGGAGTCAATTTGATCGGGATTTGCATCCCAATAGGCTGATTGCTCTGCTTCGGAGATGTCAAAATGCCATGAACCAAAGCATGTTGGCCATTCAGGACAAGATTCGCCTGCGTCGTTGATGCGTATGCTTCCCCCCACCACAATAATGAGGAGCGCCATGATGAACAACATCAACGGCAGGGTGGACGGGCGACGCCACCAAGGCAGTTCCATGATTGGGCGTGGTAGCAGACCCCTTTTGAACAAATGCCTCCACCCCCATGCATGCGTTGGCGGTTTTCAGTCCCATTTCTGCTTGCGACCCTGATGATTTTACCAGCGATACCAGCCCAGGGACTACAAGACGAAAACTTGGTTGACGAATCGGGTGCTCTTCTTGACGTGAGGATATTTTCCGCAGATTGCTTAACCGAGTCCTCATGTGAGATTCACCAACCTGCACATCTTCTAGAATACTTCAGCGCAGACTGGTGCGAACCCTGCGAGCAAGTCTCGCAGCAAGTGAATGCTCTCAATCAAACAGACGCTTTTGTCATTCAACATCACCCCTCCAATAAAGATTTGACCTTCTTATCTGAATCCAAACTACGATTTGACCAAGAGTTTCGTCTGCTGTTCTATCCCTCCCTTGTTGTGGATGGGGCCCATTTGTTGACCGGAACACGACAAGCAATGGATCTTAACTCAACGCTGAATAATTCTACACCAAACAGTTCAGGGTTAGAATCAATGTTGGTGCGAAACGGAACGGTCAGTTGGAATGCATCCGAAGAGCACGTCATTAGGATATGGTATATTGAACCAACACCGCACTCATCAGAAAATCGAATCCATCCCCATCTTGCTCGTGCATCTTGGGAACTTAATTCATCCATATCATCGTACAACTTGACACAATTTGAGACTGCGAGGAACGGTTCGTTTGCTGTGATGCTTGAACGCCCAGGAATCCGAACTTTGACGGTATCTTCTGATGCTCCTACAGGCCGTGTAGAAGTCGATGGACAAGAGTCGGACCTCAGTTCGGAAGACCAACGTTGGAATCCAGCGTGGTTGGCTGCAGCCACAGCGGGTGGCCTCCTCTTCCTGCTCCTCCCTGCCCTCTTTATGCACCGAAGTTTGATGAAAAATCCTTCTCAAAAGCAGTTTCCAGAGAACGAATGAACGTTCATCTTTGGAGGTAGGTTCAAAAAGAGTTGGCCTGTCGGCGGATTGCGGCTTTGCTCGCAGGTGTACAAAAATGGTCAAGCCCGCACGACTCCACACACGATTTGAACGAGCTAGAATTATTGGTGCACGAGCCCTCCAAATCGGAATGGGTGCGCCTCTCTATGCTACAGAAGAAGTACTTCGTCAAGAATTCAAAGACGAACTTATTTCTCTCTACGGACTTGAAGAAGCATCTGCTCGATTCGTTCTTGATCCGCTAAAGATTGCTCTTTACGAATATGAGAATCATTTGATTCCTATTGACATCGACCCGCACGAATGAGTCTACGTCTGCTGCTTTGGACCTCTAAGAAGGCCGAATGAGTTGTAGTCAGTAAGCACTTTTCCTCAAAATGTGAGAGATAGGCTCAGATTCACTTGTGATCGCTTTGTAACTGGCATAGATCAAGAGGACGAGAATCCGTAAAACTCTGCATGCTCCAAACTTGGAAGAGCATCACGCTTCACAAGCATGGTTCGAACAGCCCATAGGTCTACGAAGATGCGATATTTGGTTGTAGCGTCAAGGTAATCAACCCCGCTTGAGCCGCCGGTTCCCATTCTTCGCCCAATCATTCGCTCTACCATTCTGGCGTGATGGGTTCTAAAGAGAAGCATGGACTCCTCTAGTTCCACGAAAGAATCAATCAGTTTACGAGGCCATGATAGCAAGGGTAAATCTCGGTAGGATTCAATAAACAATAAGCCCGCACGTGAGCGATGAACACCTTCTTCCCCGATGAGGAATGAACGAGCACCATGAACTCCTGCCTCAATTCTCGGGCGAATCGTTGCTTCATCCCCGTGTCCGATTGCGATCATGTGCTTGATGACCGTTTCTCCATGTTGTGACATTGATTCAATATGCTTATTCACATAATCAAGAACCACATCAGTATCATCATTTGAATCGGGAGAGGAGCCATGAATCGGTGTTCTTCCGAGCCAGGAAATCAAAGCGTCGTTAAGCGAAGGAAGAGAGTGCGTTTGGTGGAAATCCGCAAGAGCAGAAGGTGACACCTTACCTTCTCCGGCTAGTTTTTCCATGTGAGCAAGAGGGTCCATGCCCCCCATTCTTTGCTCATTTTCGAGACCAAGTAGCACTTCCATTTCTCTCATCTGCCACGACTCAAATCCAGATGAAGTCCCAAGACGGTCTCTGAAGGCCAGAAAGTCTTGAGGAGTCAGAGTTTCCATGACTTTCCACTGGTTAGCAAGCAATCGGAAAATTTCTGAAACTCTTTCAAGATGATGGACAATAACGGGCACCGTGGACTCTTGAACATGTTCAGAGGTCATTAGGTCTCGTGCTTCTTTTAACTCTCGTAGAATTTGTTTGAACCACAGCTCAAAGGTTTGGTGAACGACAATAAAATGCAGTTCATCGTTTGAGGGCGCAGGAGCATATCCTTCCGGTCCGGATTGAAGTTCTAGAAGAGAATCGAGTTGTAAGTATCCTCCATAAGTCATGCGAAAACTAGGTGCGTCTTGTCCCATGCTTTGTTGTAGCTCAACCCACCACATGAACCCTTCACTTCACCTCCATGCCCATCGGATTCCAAGGCAGGGTTTCGGAGACTGCATATGTTGCACCAAGATTTAATGATAGACAAAAAACCAGCATAACACTCATAGAGCGAATACGAAACCCCTCGGCATGGGCGTAGATTACGAGACTGTTCAAACTTGGCTCTCTGGCTATGATTCAAGCCAAATCACCATCGGTGTGGTTGCCTCACACTCATCCCTTCAAATCCTACACGGAGCCCGTCAGGAAGGTTTCCGAACTCTTGGCATAGCGGTTGGAGAGAACCGTCGCCGATTTTACAAAGCTTTCCCAGGCGCTGAACCTGACGAGTGGCTCATGCTTGACGATTATCGAGAAATGCTTGACCATGCGGAATGGTTCCGCTCAAAAAATGTTATCATAATCCCCCACGGTTCTCTTGTAGAATACCTCGGGGCAACCAATTTTAGAAACCTCGAAGTTCCTACCTTTGGAAACCGCAACATCCTGCACTGGGAAAGCAGCAGGGCTCTACAACGTGAATGGCTCGAGCAGGGAGGATGTACCATGCCCAAGGTAATCGAAGACCCACACAACATTGCTGGACCTGTAATCGTAAAGTATGCGGGTGCAAAAGGGGGACGTGGATATTTCATTGCCCGCGATTACCGAGATTTCAGAAGGAACGTCGACATCGAAGAAGAATTCACCATCCAAGAATACGTCCTAGGATGCAGATATTACCTCCATTTCTTCTTCGACCCTATGGCAACGGATGGCTACCAAGTCCAAGGGCGTGGCCAACATGCAGGCAAGAACCTAGGTCGATTAGAATTGCTCTCAATGGACCGAAGAGACGAAAGCAATGTTGACGAATTTTACAAACTCGGAAGCTTGCGAGACTTGAGGGAAATGGATCTTGAGCCATCCTTCGTCGTGACAGGGAACCAGCCAGTCGTGATTAGGGAGTCATTGTTACCTCGGGCTTTTGAAATGGCGGAAGGTACCGTCGCAGCATCATTTAATCTCGAAGAAGGATCAAGAGGTATGCTTGGGCCATTTTGCCTTGAAACAATTGTTACAGACCAACTTGAATTCAAAGTCTTTGAAATCAGCGCCCGAATTGTGGCAGGATCAAATCCGTTTGTAGGTGGTTCACCTTATTCAGATATCAACGAGCGATTCATGTCTACGGGACGACGCATTGCTCGTTCCATCCGTAATGGAATCAATTCCGACTCTTTAGACGACATTATTTCCTGAGGTTCAATCCTCAGAGTCATCGTCGCCCATGAGCGAATCAAGGTCAGGAGCACCAGGTAATTCATGAGATGGTGCTTCGTCATTGGACTCGTCCTCACTTTCCATCGAAATCTTTTCTTCAGCTTCTTCTGCCGCCTTTTCTTCAACTTCTTCAGGCCTCTTTTCTTCATCATTGTCAGCAGATTCAGAAAGGATACCACCTTTCGCTTCTTGTATTTGCTTCTCGAGTTCAAGACGACGTTCCTCTCGCTCTTCGGGAGTTGGTACATCAAATTCAGTTACTAGCATAATTGGGTCCCCCTTTGAGAGTTCACCGCTGAATTCTAACAAGTCGTTTCCTGCATTTACAATGAGTTGGAATTTCGTTGGGTCCTTACTACGGCGCTTGTTGTGCTTCTTGTAGTAGTGTACGTAGACTTGATACTTGCCTGCAGGAGCACTTCCTTCTTGCCAGAACACGTTCTCAACCGGCTTGCGTGTTTCAGCCCGGACGTTAGCATCCACATCCAATTCTCCACCACAACCGGAAATCTTGTTTCCACCGTGAATACGCTCCCCTGAAGGGCAGACAACATGCAGATCCAAATCGTTGTAGTTGTTCCAC
>TARA_B110001452_G_scaffold148093_1_pt1 | contig 10902 bp, 10 predicted proteins | sample TARA_B110001452 | Tara Oceans TARA_B110001452 (sample SAMEA4396971) | marine metagenome | biome: Polar Biome; feature: [DCM] deep chlorophyll maximum layer (ENVO:01000326); material: water (ENVO:00002006), including particulate matter (ENVO:01000060) such as... | depth 25 m
CCGCAGCTAACGCCTCTAACATAAACGACGGAGCCTGCGCGCTTGTTATCATGAGCGCTGAAAAAGCGGAAGAATTAGGCCTCACTCCAATCGCGAAGATTCTTGGCTATGCAGATGCAGCACATGAGCCTGAATGGTTTACCACGGCTCCCGCGAAAGCATTGCCTAAGGCACTTGCAAAAGCGGGTCTTTCCCAGGAAGAAGTTGATTTCTTTGAATTCAATGAGGCTTTTGCGGTCGTAGGATTAGCAAACATGAAGATTTTAGGATTGGATCCAAGTAAAGTGAACGTCAACGGCGGTGCCGTGAGTTTAGGACATCCATTAGGTGCCTCTGGTGCACGTATCATGACTACCTTGGTTTCTGTTCTTTCACAGAATAATGGAAAGATTGGAGCAGCAGCCATCTGTAATGGCGGCGGCGGTGCTTCAGCTATCGTCATTGAGCGTCTCTAGCCTTGGTGCTGACACATAAACAAGAAGAGCCCTGGCCTTTCGCCGGGGCTCTTTGTTTAAAAAAATTGACCTGAAGGTTAAGAAACACGAATAGCGACGAGTAATTTGGCTTACAATATGAGTAGTTACCCACAAGGCATTGCATTTTTGTCCTCCGCTCCCATTAGATTGGAAGCCAGCGATCGCGCGGAATTGACTAATGTGCTACTTTTTGGCGAAACCTTTGACATACTTGAACAACTACCCAAGTGGGTGAATATCCGGTTGCACCATGACCGCTACGAGGGCTGGATTGATCGATTAATGATTAAAACAGTCTCTGTCGACTATATCGAAATACTCAAGGGCACGCCTAAAATCGTGGTTTCAGATCCGGTAGGAATGCTTCAAGGTCCAGCCCCGGCAGATTACCCCTTAATAACGCAAGGTGCCCTATTGCCGTTATTTGATGGTGGTACGCTTAGATTAGAGGATAAGAATTACACTTTTGAGGGCGGCACAGCAACGGGTGTTAAAGACCGAACTGCACTTGTCGATTATGCGTTTAGTTATCTCAATGCTCCATACCTATGGGGAGGGCGAACGCCTTTTGGGATTGACTGTAGTGGATTTACCCAAATGGTGTACCGTCTAAGTGGTTATAGTATACCTAGAGATGCCAGCCAACAGGCTAAAAATGGAGAAACCCTTAGTTTTCTAGAAGAATGTCGTCCAGGTGATTTGGCATTTTTTGATAATGCTGAAGGTGCCATTACACATGTAGGGATAATTTTAGATGATTTTCATATTATTCATGCCTCAGGTCGGGTGCGTGTTGATGCTCTAGATCATAGCGGCATATATAACGCAGAACTCAATAGGCATACCCATAAATTGAGGGTGCTAAAACGGATTATATCGTAAGGTTATTTAGCCAAGCCTTTGACCACATCTCCTGCCATATCCCAGAATATATCTAGACCTACCAGTTTTTCTTTATACCACTTCATAATTACGGGCCACTGCGTTTTGTCAAAAAAGTAAGCATCCTCTAGTTTTAACCAAATTCTGCAAATTTGCTCGCCGCTATCTAAATAGATGTCTTGATCAAACACCGGCTTCTCTTTCCATTCATTTTCGAGTAGTTTACCTAGTTCAACGAATTGGTCATAGAATAAGTCTCTGATCTCCTTATCTTTAAACTGGAGATCTATTGCGATTCCTACTACGGGTTTCGTGAGAATTCTAAAATAAAGCCCTTTTACACCTGTTTTATACGATTCCCAGCGCCCCCCACCTCCACCTATGGACCGCTCAGTGCTCATATATTGCGCGAAACCATTGAAGAAGGAAGTATTTAGCTGTTTTTTTTCTACTCTGCTATACATTGTTGAACTTTAAGGCGATGAATGTGCAATATCGTAAACTTGATGGCACCCCTGTAAATGATTTGGCAGAATATGTCAAAGAATATCTTACAAAACACCCTAAGGTAGCACTAAGTGTAGGTTCTGATTCTCAGAATATTGGTGGCACTAGTCTTTATGCAACCGTTGTGGCTTTTAGACATCCTGGTAAAGGTGTACACTTCGTTCTTACTAAAAAACGTGAACCCTTAAACTCAGACATTATCACAAGACTTTTTAAGGAATCAGAAGACAGTATTGAAACTGCAGAATATCTTAGGTCGCGAAATATTAACCATCCCATTACCATTGACGTAGATTATAATGAAGATGAGCAATTCAAGTCTCACAAGGTCATTCCAATGGTAAAAGGTTGGATACTAGGCCTAGGTTATGGTATGTGTACCAAACAAGATGTGCAAGTTGCTTCCATCGCTGCAGATCATTTATTATGAATTTCCTAGCCAATTCACATACCGTCATTACGACAAATGATGTCTCTTTGATAACGAACTTCTGGCGTAATCTATTAACCTTTGAACCACATTTTGAAAATAAAGGGTTCTCCGAATTTATCCTGCCTAGTGGCTTTAGATTTGCTTTTTTTCTACCAACCGGAACTGCTGGTAAATACTTCTCCACCAGTGGAGATAGAGACCACATAAGCCTCGGCCTCACAGTGACCAATATAGATGTAGTTTACCAACAGGTATTGACATTATCCAGCACCTTCGAATGCTCTAATGCCGGAGCCCCAAAAGAACACCCTTGGGGGGAGAAAAGTTTTTTATTAATAGACCCTGACGGTAACCGTTGGGAAATCACGGAAAGTCCAACGAAAGATGGTATCCTATTAAACCGTGAGTAGAGTCACATCACGTAGAAACCTCGGTACTTAGTTTTGCCCAACGTTAAATTTATAACCATGGGACTTTTTTCTTTATTATTCGGTAGTAGCAACAATAAGCTTCAAAATATTAAAACAGCCCTAAATGAGGGGGCATTGATCGTAGATGTGCGAAGCTCAGTAGAATACGCTAGCGGACATGCTATGGGCAGCATAAACATGCCGCTTCCTACCTTGCACAGCGGGGTTAAAAAGTTGAAGAATGCGTCATCGGTAGTTCCTCTGTTGCAAAAGTGGCGCAAGAGCTGCTTCCGCACAAAGCATACTCAGTAGTCATGCTATTCACTCCATAAATGCTGGCTCTTGGCAAACCGTGGAAAAAGCACTTAAAAATTAATTTACAATAATCGTAAACAGGTTTGCATAATTGCGGTTAAAAGCAATGTGAGGTATAACTTCGCATTAACTTTTTCCAATATTTTGATGAGAACTTTACGCTTCTTTTTTACGAGTATATTATTGCTTACCGCATCCCTAAATTCCATTGCGCAAAACAAAGGAACGATCGAAGGAGAAGCACTTGATGCGCTGAATTTAAGTCCATTACACAATTGGACTATTGAAGCAGTACAAGGGTCATCTGCCATCGCTGTTCTTGTAAATTCCTCAGGAGAATTTGTTTTTGAGGATCTAACCACCGGCTTATATAATGTTAGAGCGATCAGCCCCTCTGGCCAAATGCAAACACTACATGAGGTGTTAGTAAGGTCCTCTAAACCTACCTATGTCAGTTTATTGGTAGAAACAGTAACCTCCTTAGAGGAAGTTGCGGTACGAGCAGATGCTTTCCATAGAACTCCCGAGACTCCTTTGAGCATTAAGAATATCAATAGAAGTGAAATGATGCGTATGCCTGGCGCAGTGTTAGACCTGAGCAAGGTGATCCAGAGTTTTCCTGGAGTACTTCCTAAACCTTCTTTTGGGTACGCTATAGCCATGCGCGGTGGTGCGCCAAACGAAAACCGCTACTTTATTGATGGAATTTCTCTTCCCACTGTGAATCATTTTAGCATACAGGGAGCCAGTGGCGGTGCTGTAAGCTTAGTCAACCTGGACCATATTCAGGGCATGGATTTGATCACGGGGGCTTTCCCTACTGAGGTAGACGACGCCTTGTCAGGTGTCCTTCTATTAGAAGGCAAGAATGGCCGTAAAGATCGCTGGGGAATTAGAGCTACCCAGGGAGGCACAGATTACGGGATCACATTTGAAGGTCCGATAGGAAAAAATACTACCGCAGTAGTCTCTGGCAGAAACAGCTTTTCTCAACACTATTTTAGGCTGTTTAATATCCCTATTCTTCCCACATATCAAGATGCTCAGTTAAGAATACATCATAGGTTTGGCAAAGAAAAGGATTTAACCATTATTGGTCTAGGTGGATGGGATAAATACAGATTATACAAGGACGGCAGAGGTTCAGACGCTCTATTATACAATGTAGGTTATATCCCTGAGGGTGATCAACAAACAGAAGTTTTAGGGGCACGGTATCGTGTTTTTAAAGACAATGGGCGCTGGGAATATATACTCAGTCGCGATCAGGTCAATAACAGCGCTGAAAAATTCATAGGAAATACCAGTCTTATAGCGGATCAACAACTCGACTATACCTCCACAGAAAATAATACCAGAGGAAGTATCACGCACTTTGTCGTCGCCGATTCCTGGCAATGGAAGTATGGCTTTAATATCGTCTCAAGACAAAGTAGCTTAGACATGTGGAGTGTGCGTTACAACAATGCCTTAGACGTTCAGGGCATAGATACCGCTGACTACGACAGCCAGGTTGCGTTTGTGAGCGTAGGTGCTTTTACTAGTCTTACTAAAAATTACCTAGACAACAAGCTTTCAACAAGTGCTGGATTACGCATGGATGGTCATAACTTAAATTTATCATCATTAGCTCAACTATCACCCCGGGTATCAGCGCAATATCACATGAGTCCAAAATGGGCGGCTCAAGGAAGTTTAGGCACCTACACACAGCTTCCTTCTGCCATTACAATTTTAGCAAATGCGGCCAATAATTGGTCACGATATAGTACACCCGGTAGAGTATCTCAAGCGTCAGCTGGCGCAGAGTTTCAAAACGGACAAACCTATAGATTTTCCTTAGAAGGTTATTACAAGCGATATAATAATATGCCCTATTTATGGGACGATAACATTTCTTTTACTCAAGCTATAGGAGCCTATGTAGCTGTAGGAGATCAGGTAAGCTCTTCCATAGCGCAAGGTCGTGCTTATGGACTTGAGCTTTTTCTGCAACAGAAGCTCAAGGGAACCTACTGGTGGACCATGAGTTATAATTTCGGATTCAGCGAAACGCGTCGTGATGCAGAGCTGGACTGGACTCCCACCGTATGGGACAACAGACACAATATTAATCTTGTACTTGGAAAAGTATGGGGTAAAGGCTGGCAGATTGGTGCCAAGTACCGCTGGGCAACAGGTACTCCTTACACTGAGTTTAACCCTATGCTAAGTGCCCAAACGAATAATTGGGATGTTCTCCAAAGGGGGATATTTGACATGAGTAACCCGATGGGTGCCAGACTCCCTAGTTACAGTGTTATTGACGTTAGACTGGACAAGACCTACAATAAAAAGAACTACAGTTTAACGTGGTTCTTAGACTTACAAAATTTCACGAGTTCCAACATTCCTTTAATGCCCTATTTAACCTTGGACCGAGACGAAGTAACAGGATTACCTAGATTGGATCCTTCGTCCACTGGAACATATCTGGTGAAGACGATAGCAAGTGATACTGGCAGACTGCTTCCTACCATTGGAATCATCCTAGAGATTTAGCAATGTAAGGGCTACATTTGTGCTCACATCTAAACGTCTTCTATGAAATCACTCTTGCGTAAAATACCACTGCTATTGGCTAACGTGGTCGTATTAATGACCTTCCTATCTCTTTTTGGATGGGTCGTTAGAGAGACTACAAAAGGTAAACCATGGATTCCTCATAATGTGAGTAGAAGCATAACCTTTTTTACTACGCTACCAGATAGATTAATGGTTGCGAAAGCAGCCGTAGAGAGACTGCCTTTAGTTTTCATACCTTCTCCTGAAGATTTTGAACCCATTAATAACCTTACCCAAGATGTGAAGGTTTTGATGAGTTATGCCAATGCAAATTGGAAACGAACCATAGCCATTTTAAATCTAAAAACTGGTGAAGAATTGAAGACCTGGTCTGTTGAACGTCTGGCGAACCCACACAACAGAATCATGCATAGTTTAATGCTTCCCGACAGTAGTTTAATCTATTCCCTCAACGGTGTTACTGGGGTTATTAAAATTGACAAAAACAGCGAACGACTGTGGAAACAGGATACCATAGCTCACCACCACGCTATTAACCTTGGCGTTGATGGAACGTTTTGGGCAAATACATATTCAAAAGACAAGGGCGAGCATATTTACTATGGAGCTCAATTTTCTATAGACGGGCGTGAGTTCCCTTATATAGATAACACCATTACCCAGTTCGATAATGCAACAGGACGCATACTCTATCACAAGAGTATTACGGAAGTACTTATCGAAAATGATCTAACCCATTTATTGATTAAATCGGATTCTCCTAGTGATCCGCTTCACATTAATGACATTCAGCCAGTGCTGCACAATGGGCCTTATATGTTGAAAGGGGATGTTTTAATATCATCTCGTACCAGTTCATGGATGATGCTATTTCGACCATCTACGGGAGCCGTTGTTAAGGTTATTGAAGGTCCTTTTATGAGCCAGCATGATGTGGATATTGAGACCGATTCTACACTGATCTTTTTCAATAATGGAGGTCAAACCCTCAAAGGAGATAGGCCTGACAAATGGAGGCTTTCTGACCCACTTATTCAAGTTGCTCCGCAATATTCCGGTATCCTACGCTATCACATGGGTACAGGTGATTTTGAAAGCATCGCACCTGAAATTTTTGCGCAAAACGAGATTTTCTCTTTTACAGAAAGTTTGGTAGATGAAATTCCTGGAGGCGGATACTTTGTAGAAGAGCAGAATTCCAGTGTACTCTGGGTTATCAAAGATGGCGAAGTTCAATACAAAAATATTCTACCCAGTCAGCACGAAGGACACCACCATTTGGCCAATTGGGGCCGAGTAATGCCTTAACATCATAATTGCAATGCTAATGACATTTGATGATATTATAGAGTTTAGACGCTCTAACAGAAAGTTTGAGCCTCAGATCCCAGTGCCTGCAGAGGTTATGGAAAAAGCCCTCAAGCATGCTTCTCTAGCTCCAAACAGTAGTAACATGCAATTGTGGGAGTTTCATTGGATTGGGAGCGATCAAATCAAAGAACAGGTAATCAAGGGCTGCTTGAATCAAAGTGCCGCTCGCACTGCTCAGGAGATGGTGGTTTTTGTAACGCGAAGAGATTTATGGCGTAAACGTGTCGCGTGGCATAAGAGCCTAATAGACCAGGATGAAGAAAGGCTAGGCAAAGGTCTTAAATCCATAAAAATGAGACGTCTATACTATCAGAAACTGATGCCCATTTCTTACATCAATGACGGATTAGGAATATTTGGCTTGTACAGAAGACTACTATCTTTTAGCATTGGTCTATTCAGGCCTATTTACAGAGCGGCAGGCCATGCACAGCAACGAATTACCGTACATAAAAGCTGTGCTTTGGCTGCAGAAAACTTTATGTTAAGTATGGCTTCTCAAGATTTTCATACTTGTCCTATGGAAGGTTTTGATGCAAAGCGCATTAAAAAAATCCTAAAGCTCCCGAGAGGCGCAGAAATCAATATGATTATATCTTGTGGCAAAGGAACAGACTCCGGTTTCTGGGGACCGCGTAGAAGAGTACCTATGGACCAGGTGGTCATCAAACATTAAGCGTCTAAACGATATTCTTACCCGAAGAGGTTGGTTTTATTAAATCCGTTTATCTGGAGAACTTGGAAAACCAAGAATTATTTGAAGACGAGAGCTTGTCTTTTCCACGTATTTCTATTCCGTTAACCAGGGTGATCGACAGGAAATTCATAAAGAAAACCATGGTGAAAAACAAAAGGCTGTCAGTGGTCAAAAGGAAGTAATAGGAGATCACGAAGATCGTACCTCCCAAAATTAATTTCTTAACACTCATTGAAGTCTTGAGAGTAAATACCGTTGGAACATCTGGGGTTTGGTGTTCAGGTCCTTGAAAAAGAAGTATCGCACCCTTCTTCCAACCAAATTCCTTAAAATTATTGATCAGTTTTTTAAAGAAAAACAACTGGATATTAACAAAATCTTTATGCACAAGCTGCGTGGTCAGACCATATTTAACCTTAGTCTTCTTAGGTGCATACGTTCCAAAAATTCTGTCCCAAATAATAAATACACCACCATAATTTTTATCCAGGTACTCCTCATTAGATCCATGGTGAACCTTGTGGTGATCCGGCATAACGAACAAATGCTCTAGAACTGGAATTCTATTAATAAATTCTGTGTGCAAGTAGTACTGATATAACGCATTGACGTAGCTACTCAGTATAACAAATTCCAATGGAAATCCCACGAGCACAAGTGTACTGTACATGCAACTTCGAATAATAAAACCTAGAGGGCTCAATGCGAAATTCACACTTAAATTATATTCATCACTTTGATGGTGAACCAAATGAATTCCCCATAAAAGGGAGATTCTATGGCTAGAAACATGAAATACGTACCAAATAAAATCTACTGCTAAGAAGGTGAGAAGGAAACTCCACCAGTTAGAAGGCATAGAGGGTATAATCGCATAATTAATGGCCTCATGAACCAATACCAAGGATCGTTCGGTCAAATACAACCCAAGGAGTCTATCGAAAAATCCAAGCGAAATATTGAGTACCGTTTGATCCAAAGTCACCTTATACCCCTTCTTACGAAGAAAATACAACTCCAGTATAAAAATCCCCAAGGCCACAGGAACCAGGATCATCATGAACACATTACTCATACCTGATAATTAATTGTATACTTAAATATATTCAAATTTCGTACCAACCCTTATCTTAGACTTCTTAAAATAAAACAATTTGCATCCAGACAATCCCTTCGAAAAAGAATACAACTTTAATGGTCTTATTCAATCTCACCCTAAGCTCTCAGAGTTTATTATAGTTGGGAAGTCCGACAGGAAAAGTATTGATTTTGGTGATTCAAAGGCAATTATTGCCCTAAACACTGCTTTGCTTAAGAGAACTTTTGATGTTAATTGGGAACTCAAACCAGGTCACCTCTGCCCGGCTCTTCCAGGAAGACTCGATTACCTGATTCATGTCAAAGATCTTTTAGGTGCTCCATCTGAAAAACCAATAACCATGCTGGATATAGGGACTGGGGCTTCTCTCATCTATCCCCTTCTCGCAACAGCTGCTTTTGATTGGAACTGCACCGCAAGTGAAGTCGATATAGATTCTATTGAATTTGCTAAAAAACTATTGTTACTTAATCCCAACTTAAAGACCACAACATTTAGAAATCAACGTTTTAAAAGCAAGGTCTTCCACCATGTTGTTGAGGAAAATGACTACTTCGACTTGGTGGTCTGCAACCCTCCTTTTTATAAAACACAGTCTGAAGCTGAACAGCGTAACATTCGGAAAAACAAAAACCTGCACAATAATGAATCTATCTCCCACAATTTTGGTGGTCATTCTAATGAGCTTTGGTATAAGGGCGGAGAAGAAGCGTTTATTAAAACTATGGCCTCAGAGAGTGCCTCATATAAGAGTCAGGTTGGATGGTTTACTTGTCTTATTTCCAACTCTGAGCATGTTAAAACATTAAAGCGTTACGTTCGTAAAGCCAATCCTACAGAACTTCGAGTTGTTGAAATGGAACAGGGAAATAAGAAATCTCGGTTTATCGCATGGACCTTTAAAACTCTTGAATCATGAGTACTCAGGCCAATAACCCCCTACACGGAGTAAAGCTTCAGTATATCGTCGAAGCATTAGAAACTCATTACGGCTGGGAAGAACTTGGTTCACGCATTTCAATAAGGTGCTTCACTTTTGAGCCTTCTGTAAAATCCAGTCTTAAGTTTTTACGCAAGACTCCATGGGCAAGAGACAAAGTAGAGCAACTTTTCTTGCGCACTTTCCCCACAGGGATAGCACATTAAATATTTAACTTAATAGTATCTTTAGCTGTGATTTATTTTTCTTAAACTCAATAAGAAAGAAACTCTTTTGATGAACTTATCTATAACCAATGAGAAATGTAATGTACATAGGAACCCTTGCGACGTTAATTGCAATGAGTTCATGTAACAACCCTGAAGAAATGAAGACCAAGGACCACACTAGTGATTTCCAATGGCAGGTAGACCGCTTTGCCGATGTCAAAGTATTGCGCTATCAGGTTCCATCATGGGACAACTTATCCTCTAAACAGAGAATCTATGCCTACCACCTTACCCAGGCAGGACTCGCCGGTAGAGATATCATGTGGGACTGTAACTACAGACACAACTTGGAGATTAGAAAAATCTTAGAAACTATTATTTCTAGTGATGAAGTGGATCATGCCTCTCCAGAGTTTTTAGACTTTGAGGTGTATGCGAAGCGTGTATTTTTCGCAAATGGTATTCACCATCATTACAGCAATGTGAAGTTTGAAGCGAACTTTGACCAGCAGTGGTTTCTAAAAACCATAGAAGAATTGGGTGGTTCACTTTCGGAAGAGGCCCAGCGTGCTATATTCGATCCGGAATTTGATGCTAAAAAAGTAAACAGAGCTGATGGTGTCGACTTACTCTTAGCCTCAGCTGTTAACTTCTATGCGCCAGATGTAACTCAATTAGAAGCAGAAGCATTTTACGCTGCTAAAGTAGATGCGGATCCTGCGCGTCCTTTAAGTCACGGGCTTAACAGCAGACTATCGAGGGATGAAGAGGGTAATCTTTACGAAGAAGTTTTTAGTGCTGATGGCCGTTACTCTAAGAGTATCAACCAAATAATTGGCCACCTCGAACAAGCTAAAAACGTCACCGAAAACGAAGGTCAAGCAGTTGCACTAGGTCTATTGATAGCATACTACCAAACAGGTGATTTAAACAAGTGGGACGACTATAACATTTCATGGGTAAGTAATACTGATGGCGATGTGGATTACATTAATGGT
>TARA_B110001452_G_C15241403_1_pt1 | contig 10876 bp, 10 predicted proteins | sample TARA_B110001452 | Tara Oceans TARA_B110001452 (sample SAMEA4396971) | marine metagenome | biome: Polar Biome; feature: [DCM] deep chlorophyll maximum layer (ENVO:01000326); material: water (ENVO:00002006), including particulate matter (ENVO:01000060) such as... | depth 25 m
CGATTCCAGAAATCCCACATTTAAAACGAGAATTCTTACAACAAGAAAATGCCGTCACGTGGGATCACGTTTTCTCAGAATTATGTGAATGGGTCTCTGAAGAACTACAGCCTGGTATCATACCTGTTTTCGTTTCGCACAACACATTTCGTGCGGACAAACCAATTATGGAACTCGAATGTGAACGTTATAAATTACAGTTACCTTCGAACTGGTATTTTTTTGATTCGTTACATTATTCAAGAGATGCAATGCCAAACGCTGGTAATTATTCTTTATCTGGGTTGCACGAACAAATTTTCAGCAAACGTATAGAAAATGTGCATCGTGCTAGATCAGACGTAACAGCATGTATTCGAATTCTGATATTTTTAACGAAAACTTCGTGGCTTTTACAAGGTCCAATATATCCTGCGTATTTTACATCTTTACGTAGTATACGATGGGTTGGTAAAAAAACGGAAAATTTATTTGCCAATGTAGGAATCGATTCAGCAGAATCCTTGTTTATGTTCGTACAACAAAATATACACAGAAATTATCTACAACAAGGTATGGAGGAACACACTTCGATCAAAACTACTTTAACCTCTATATTGTCAGAATTGCCAGTCGAAAATATACAAAATATTACAAACGTTTTAATAGAAATGCGCACCGAAAAACCTTTCAGTTTCACATTTATGCTAAAAGCCGAGTAATGTTGTCTATAATGACATCTAACAACGCTGACGTCGTAACATCATTCGCATAAGTTATTTTCAAATTTTTAAGACCTTGAATAGAATTGGTCAAATAGGTTTGAATTCGTTCACTGTCATCGTGTCCATTTGCAACACCCCGAATTGCCTTTGCATATAAATTTTGAATACGACTTATGTCAGTAACACGCGATTGTACTGACCACCAGCGTTTAGCCCACGCTGGGACCCAAGCAGATGGAGTATGAATTCGAAATAATGTTTGAGTTGTGTCCAAACGGACATGTGATTTCAAAGATTGCAACACTTTTAGATTTATAAGTACATTTTGTAAATCAGTCATTTATTATTATATTATTTATTAAATACGAGAAAACCGAATAAAATACGGACCCTCTTCTTTTCTCTTGCGACTCTTCACAACATTTCGAACATCGTCAATATCCATTTGAATGCTTTTTAAATCCAATTCAGTGCCATCTTTCATTTTGAGAGGAATATCCTTTTTACCCCGCAATGCTTCCCATGTGTTCTTTGTCAATTTACAAGCCAAACTAGATAAAGCTTCTCCTCTTTTCCGAGGGACAAAATGGACGATCAACCCTTTTGCTTCCTTCAACGGAGATTTGTCCACCATGTCTTTGTATTCTTTCAGCGTCAAATCGTCTTCTTTTAATTCCTCTATTGGTGGTGTTGATATACAATTTGGTGGACGAATATTCATTTTCATCGCACCCTCGTACTTTTCATTGTCATACACAAATGCCTTTTCCGAAGACGCAACCACGGCAGACGGTGGGGACAGGGAGACCGATTTTTCAACACCAGATAACTTATGATAAAGACTCGGTAAACGTCTTGTTACGGGCATTCCATATGCTTTACGCGCCTTCAATACCGCAGACTTAAATTCAGCCTCCACGACATTATTTTCAGACAAACAAGTGTAATTTTCTTTATTAAAGGATGCAAAACTTGGAATTGCTTTTTGGCGGCGACATACACGCTCATACATTTTACAGGATTCTTGGAGGGAAAGAGACATAATTATGTTTTTAAATAACTGCATTTATAGTGTTATTTTTCAGTCAATTGTACACTAACAATAGACGGCTCTTCCGATTCTTTGTCAACTTCACGTGTCAATAATTCACACTGACATTCCGCCATCACAGCCAACGTCACCTTATCCACCAGATAAATACCACCGTTATGACGAAATACAGACCAGGCGTCTTCTGGAGATTCAGAGGGGTGGTTATGGAAGAATGAAATGACACGATATGTCTTTCCTTCGATTTCTACGCGAGTCTTTACACATTTATTAGGAACAGTACGACTCATTTTATAAATATTATTTGCACTATATACCTAAAACATAAGACCGGATGGATTTTGTACCAATTGACGTTTACGTCGGCCACGCAAGGGTGCCATTAATTCAATGTCTTCCTCTTCCTCCTCCACTTCCACAGATTTATTTTTCATAGGGATTTTCACCAATATTTGAGACGCAACAATCACATTGACAACGTCGAGAAAACACAATATCAGCGATGAAAAAAACCACCAACGATTGATAAGGAAACGCTGCTCATGACACACTGGATTACAACCCCAATACCAACAGTACGCAATCGAAGGTGCAGTTGAAAATCTATCTGTTTTCACAATTTGTCCTCTAGCTTGTGCTTGGATCTCCATGATCTCTTGCATGTTGTGTTTTTTGTTCAAATTTAATGATTTCAAATCGGTGGTTTCTTCCAGATTTCTGACTTGGTCAGGGTCATCACGCCAACCATACGAACGCACATCCGCCCAATTCATGTACGTTTCAATGTCTCTGGGATTAACACCATTAAAAGTACCACCTGCCAGATTCGGTGTAGTGCGGTCAACACTCAAAGGACATTCTATCAATTTTTTCCCTGCTGCAAGACACTGTTGTTTCTCAATATCCACCAATCTCATCATTGAAGTTGACGAAGATGACGGTGGTGTTGGACGACTTCCCCAAAACCAAAATGTACAATCACCACCCGCTGGCGAACTATAAGCAATTTCGCGGTCATGGACATATTCGAAACGTGTCGTTGGACACCCCGTAACCAAAGATTTATCCGAACAGGTCTTTTCACGGTCATCGCCAATCAATCCCAGGTTCCATGCTCGTAACATACCAAATGTACCCTGTAAACAACCCGCTGTCGCGAAAAAAATAACACACACCAACACAGCGCGACGAGTAGGTTTGGCCACCGTCGAAAAACCTAAAATACCAATAAAAAATGTCAAGGCCGCAATACAACACTCGACAATCGCATACGTATACGGTAAATCCGTTTCGTCGTAGCCAGACTGACCCGATAAATACAATATATTATATTTTGTCATGTAAAACGTGACCGCATAAGCAGTAGAAGCGCTTAAACCAATAAACGTACACAGATACGAAATAAAAGTAATCAACCCTTCTGATTTCATTTACAAAAAGTCACGATACTTATATATATGAATTTTTTACTTTTTGTTACCTTATTTTAATGTGTAACTGTGGATCGGCGTACCGTATTTGGAGACCACAGGAAATCCCGCGGCGCCTGCTAAACTCAGCGGGAATTCAACCATGCCTCTGTCAGACGGTGTTCCACCTAATAAAGTCTTACCCTCGCGCGTACCCGACAAAATGACATATGGGATAGGTGTATAACTGACCGACCACGTGGTGGGTGTCAATTCGAGTGCGTAATTGATCGAACCGTCGATATATGGTCCAGACCATTTGCTTAAATCTGTTTGTGCAACAACATCAGACGATTTTAAATCACTTTCCGCAAATACGTCAACGTATGTTTGAATTCCATAAGTGGCAGTGAATAAAGCAGACATATCCGAGACGTATCTGTCTTCTGCGGTCATGGTCATTAATTCAGGTACAAGAACAGAAGTGTCTGCTACCAAATTGACCAGTGTTCCATCAAACACGTACGCTACAAGCTCTGTATTGGTTTGTGTAAACTGTTCCTGTGGATTTACATCCAATGTTGCGTCAAATGGTCGATACTCGGGTAGTCCATTTGACCCGAGTTTGACCACGAAACGTGTCTTACCCGGTATACTCGTTGTGTCAATCGTACCGCGGAGAACTGTTTGACCCCACGCCGTAATTGTCCATTGAATACCGGATTCTTGAACGAACGCGGGTGTTGCCCCAAAAGTATAAAGAGGAAGTTCTGTGGCACTCACATCTATGTGAAAGTCATACAAATGACCATCAATCCAATTGCCATTGTCCATATCTCCAGTAGATATGCTGCTACGATCACCATTCCAGTATTCAATAGAACCTGCGGGCGGATGTTCAGAACTGTTCGCAGGGACAAGAGAATTGCGTTCGAGGTTTATTTGGAACGCTTCACCTACTTTGCCCCATTTGAATGTTTTAGAGTCTACAACAGCACCTAACGTTAAGGAAGACGTTGCCAAATAACGCGCAGGTCCACCTAAAACAGCTGGAGTACGAATGGTTGCTTTGCCAGCTGCGAGCGCGGTTTCCTGTGGACTTAACAGTGTATTTGACGTGTAGGTTCTCGTCATGTCAAATGCAATGTAAAAGTTCTCGGCGATAGGACCAGAAGCATCCATTGTAGCAATAACTTCTCCAAGACTTCGAAGATGACAGGCGGTTGCACCCATATTAGTATTTGTTGTACACGTAGTGCAATTATTTGCACCACTAGTAGAGTAGGTTTGCAAAGGACATTGAACACACGCGTCAACACTAATATGGTTTGCGGCGTCTAAATACGTCCCAGCAGGACATGCTATAGATGAGGTTTCGGTCGGACAATAATGACCTTTCGGACAAGTGTATAATGACGTAGGTTTTGACGTAATCTTACGAAGAATATCAGTTACATTATGTTCATAATAGATGGAAGAACTTGTGAACATATTTTTGGCATGTACTGATGCATCCAAGTAATCTTGGATTGTCGATGATTTAGACCGTATGGAAGTTGTATACGAATTCACGATCGCATCGACGGAAGACTTTAATTCATCTATATTTTGTCCGGTTTCACTTAAAGCAGCCAAAGCAGTTTGCTCATCAGAACTAAGCGAAAGATGATTCATTGGTTCAGAGAAATATCGAGCAGAACGACTAATATCTGCTTTGTAGAGATCGAGTGAATGTCGAGCAGACATATACAATTGATATCTGTTATATTTCTCAGAATCATACATAGTCATGTTTTCCCATTCATACGAATATTGCGTGTACATATGTTCGAATGTATGTCGCAGATTTGTAAACCACGCTTCCGGCACATATGAAGAATGAGACAGACATAATTTAAAACTGTCAATACTATATTCATACATGTGTGAATCAAAATGTAAATGAATATCTGCACAATGCTTGCCCTGCACAAAATCTAAATCACCGGCGAAAGATGAATCTGAAAAAGAAAAGGTACGGGCATGAGTTAGATTTTTCGGTTTCTCCAATAATTTTTGACTACTTGCTAGTAAAGGCAAAAGCAACAACATTATGTTCGGAAAAGACACACTTAAATACACACGGATTCAAATATTGTTTAACTCATTTTCATATATAAGTCTGATATATACTCACATAATGTTGTTATTCTTACTTTTCACAATCGTAGCTTCACTCAAAGATATGACCATGACCACATTTGAAAATATAATCATCAACGAACTTCATACAGACGGTTCTAACGGAGTCATCGTTTCAGGAAATCACAAATTGATTAATAACAAATTCCCAGTTTTTAATGTGGTTGACGATTATCTATTTCGATATTTGGGAATGCAGGAAGGAAGCATTTCGCTCATTTCATTAAAAGATAACCGCACGAATTTCGACACATGGACATCAAATGAAACGGTTTTAGAACCGGGCGGAAATACCGCATACGATGTTAACACTTTGCTTGAAAAGAAACAACACCAACCTCCGCAAGTTTTTAAACAACAAAACAAAATGAACAAAGAACTAGATTTATACATGGACAACGATGCTTACAAGGGAAACGTCAATGTAATATTATTTTTCAGAGACAATACCGAGGCGTTAGAATTAGCGAATATCATACACCAACAGAACTTCACCAATGTCACTTACACTTGTTGGGACGTTCTACGATCCGACCCACCAGTATTTATTGACACCATTCCCAGCATTGGAATCACATCAGATATTTTAAAACACCGCATACCAATATTAAGACACCCAGTCAATAACGAGACATTAAAAACATTCATACAGGCAAACTTGAAGGAAATTGCTATAAAAGAAGCTCGTGACACAGCATAAAAATGTGGAAAATGTTTGTAATATTCGTGTCGGCATATGCCACTATGCAAAGTACAATTCGTCGTACAATTGAACAATCTGTCATCTCCCACTCTTATATTCAAGATGCCGAATACATGTGTGAATTGGTAACTTCACGACTTGCATATTATGGCGTTGACTTAGATAATAAAAACGACTGCTTAGATGTTGAAATAATAAGCAAATACGGAAAAACAATACAACGTCTATACGATAAATTTAATGAAACTGATTCAAATGTACTCAAAACGGAATACGTTAAAGTGAGAATAAAAAGGAAAGAGTGTGTCGTTTATTGTCCCATGGAAATGTTACTTGGAACGTATATAGAAAAATGGGTTCACAAACAAATTCCAGAAGTAGAAATCAATCCATGTTTGAAAAAAAGAGCAATTGATTGCTCACCAATATCCAATATTACACTCGGACATTTTGAATTACAACCATTTGAAGAATGTATTAATTGTTTAGACGAATACGAAATCGTAGTAGCGCTTTACAATTCTTTTTACATTGAATTTAAACAGTTGAAAGCTAATTTAAACAGAGAAATTGTATTGGTTTGGAAGTTTCAAATGCCGAAAATTTTAGAACAAAAAGTAAAAACACCCATTATAAAATTTTAATAATTTCATCACGTTTACTCAACATACTTGCATGACTTGTAATTTCCATAGCATGGGCTTTTTGCGACGCAAGCAACAAATTTTTATGCCGCGAATAAAGCGTTTGTATATGATGACCACCATGACCATGAGAAACTACAACAATGTCCTTCAAAATTTTATAACATCGCGCCAAATCAACCACTATATGGTGCATCCATAAATCCGAAACATAAAACATCATCTCAGCCTCATTGCCATACGCATCCACTATCACAGACGGCATGCGATGCGATATGCGAGAACATTGTTCAACAGCATGCACGTGACGAGAAGCCTCAATCTTATAATTATTCAACGTCATCGTAAATTCGTGTCGAGATAAAAATAACTCATTGTCGGCCAATTCAGACGCCTGCTTTGCCGTCAAAGCATCCATATAAGAACCTATGTAGTCATTAAAAAGAGTTTCAGTTGTATTTTGCTTAAAACGAATATAATTTTCACGTAAACAGGTATCTATTTTTTCAAACAACGTTTCGCGCGTCATACTTTTCAACGTATGAGGAACGCAAAACATCACACTCGTTGAATCCATATTGTTTGCAAATGTCGACAATATAAATAAAAATATCAACCACATATAATTCAACAATTTTTACTATAAATACTATTTTTATACATTTAAATGTTATGGTTTTTTTTATTTATCACCGTAGTTAATGCCTATAACAAAAGATACATTCTTAATTGCTTAGAATACACAAACCCATATCAGGCCATTTCCACCGCACAAAATTTGTTACGAAAGACCGATGTCTGTCTCGCCAGAGTATACGTGACATTTCCTCAAGAATACAGAGAAGAAATGACAGATAAAATCGAAGAATGCATTGCTGACATACGTGAGACAGAAAAATCAAAACCAGAATATTACGCCATTCAAAAATCGATCGGTGAAATTACTGCCAACGTCGGTTCGTCTATTGTCGATTCACAACACAGCGTAGAACAATTAGTTGTCTGCGCAGACCCACTCAAAAGAATTACAAACATAGACGTCTACGAAGAAACCAGATTCGAAACCATCAAAGATTCATTCATATCCAACATGCAACACGCCGACACCTGCATTCACCAATCTTTAAACATTATCTCTGACCAAACAAAAGACATCGAACAAAAATTACACACATACTTCGTGCAATACCACACGTGGACTAATATGACAAAAATTCGACAAGAAAAAGCACAACAATGCCAACAAGATATTAAAGACATTTCAGACAAGATTTTTAAACATATAGTGCGCGGATCGAAGTCCTAAGTTCTGTCATTGCTTCTTGAAATCGCAACGATTCGCGATCTCGAACAACCAATGCATTGTCTATATCGACCGAAGCACTCGCAATTTGTTCAGTTTGTTCCATAAAGTCCACCAAAACAAGTGGAAGAGTACTCACATAGGCATACGTATCATTCAATCCTGAAATATACTCCTCGATTTTTCGAAGACGCCGCTCATCAGATAAGTTTATAAACGATGGAATATTAAACAGTCCTGAAAAATGTTTCAAACGAAGCGACAGCGTCACAATATTACGTTGCATTGAACGCAATCTATGGCGGTTTTCCATATCGCTTTGCGCATTTTGATACAAAATTTTATCGTAATCCCGCAAAGCATTCTGATACAAAACTGTTTCATTTAAAATTGTGTTTTCTATTTTATTTTGCGACATCAAAAATACATTTCCTTGGACAAGACAATCGTAAATGCGGTTTGGCACATAATTGGTCTTCGTAGATGATTTTATTTCGATATCGGTACATATTGATACTATAGTATCAATATGATTTATATCAATTGCCATACAAAATACAACGATAAAAACTAAGTATTTCATCAACTAAAAACGAAGGTATATAAGTACGATTTTTTTGTACAAATGAACATCAAATTTTTCATAATAGCATTAGCAGCTTTTGCACTTCAAGCTCAGGCAAAATCTTTCAGAGGCGAAGATGATTTTCTGCAATCGTTTGTTCAAAAAATCAAATCCTTAAAAACGGCATCCGCTGAAGCGATCCATGGCCCGACAAACAACACGGCACCAACGCATGAAGGTGATATCGCTCACGCGGGAACACATCTGACAGATATTGCTGCAACTGCTCGTATTATTGAACAACAACTGGCAATCGGTCTCAGGAGTAACTTTATTTTCATTAAACAAGCTTTGACCCAATACGCCGACGAAGATGGTATTGTCAGAGAAGGCGTTGTATTCTGTAACGCGCGAGATGAAGAGGACGGTGCAGGTAGACCATACTCAGATAAGACCGCCGAATCTCTTGGCTACGCGAAGAGTACTGCAAACTTAGTACCGGGTGATGGAATGGGAGTGAGAGACGCAGACTTGGTACTGATTAACGGTGTCAATCGTACCAAAGAATGGGCTCAATGTCAGCGCAGTGGTTGCGAAGAAGGTTCATTTGTTACTTTGCTCGCCAACAGAGTTCGTTCATTAGGTTACCACATTACTCATGCTGATGTTTGTGAGGCCGAGAACGCCGATGCTCACAAGTACAATGGTGTACCAACATGTTCTTTACAGGCTGATACCGGCGAATTTAACTCGTTTAAGTGCGAAAAAGAGTTAGAGGTAGAAGGTAACGACTTTTATCAGCAAAAAGAAAAGTGCTTTATGGCTGAAACCTGCGAGCCATCAATAGGTTGCCAGCCTTTTACCGACAATGGCGAAATATTGTGTCTTGCAAAAAATGATTACCAAATTACTGATTCAAAATGCACAGTAAATGATTTGGATACGCTCCAGTTCGAAACGCAGACCGATGGAAGCACCCCCGTCATTAACCGCGTTCGTCGTCAAATTCAATACGGTGTCCCCACTTCTGCTGTGCAAACCACTGACGCTGTGTACGTCACCGGGTCAAAAAAAGAACAAGGATGCACCAGTTTGCGTGATTTCGTTGTTGCTCTTAACGGTGCCGCACAAATTGCGGCCTTCCGTGACACTAATACTTTGGAAGCTGAAGCTCACTGGAATGATGTCATATCACATGCACGTAGTTACATCAAATCTTATTCTGGTATTCTTAATGATTTCTACGATAAGAGTACACAAATTTTCCCACTCATCGAGTTCGAGGATGTGGAATCTTGTCCCGTAGGAACAGTCGAAAAACTTGTCGACAATATTGGAACCTCAGAAGCTCCTTTGTGTGATTCCGTGGCATTCAAAGATTTGGCCAAGCAAAAAACCATGGATTTGGAATCGCAAACTCTCGCGCGTGGAAGGTGCTTCTGCAGACAAGGGAGTGGGTTAACAAATGATGGAAACGGTAATAACGCAGACTCATTATACGAAAGAGATGAAATTTATCTCAAGACGGTTGCGCTGACTTCCGCAGACTGCGCAGCACTGAAAGATCTTGACTTCCCATCTTACTATCAGTACTGCATGGGCAGTTCCTACGATGATAGAACATGGAAGAAAACGTTGGAAGATCTCCTTCCAATGAAACACGCCATCAAAACATTTGGAACTCATGCGAAACAAACGTCAGCAAAAGATGATATTTACGAAAAAATCGCAAACACGTTTCCGGGTGATATGTATACTGTAGCCACCAAAAGGATGGCACTGACCGAAGTGCAAAATTGTGGACGTCTTATTTCTACCAGTACAAGCGGATTGCATTCAAACAAAGGTGGTAACTGTGTACCTTTCCGTGGAATGCACGAAATTCTGTTCCGTTTGGAATTCGAAACTTCACAAGACCTCCAAGGAAAACAAAGTGGGTGTGAACATGTCGAATTTCCTCTTGAAGAAACTTGTAAATTCGAAGATATGGCATGCAGACAAGAGGACGCACTCGAAACCACTTTTTATTCGTTCCGTCAAATTGGCTATGAATGGGACCACCCAATGTACAAGGACACATCTGCGACCATGATGACAGAACCAAAGCTTGTCGACACGCTTTCGACGTGGACAGACGGTTTTGACACTCCAACCTTGGTAGGAACTGCCACCGCAGGTTCTCAATACCAAAATTCTTGGTCACCTGGTAGAGACAAATTGTTCCGCCGTACTGATAATAAGGCAGCATGCAACGTCAATTGGGGATTGCAACTTACTGGCGATGTCGCCAGAAAGGATGCGAAAGGTTCAGTCTAC
>TARA_B110001452_G_scaffold59519_1_pt1 | contig 10869 bp, 9 predicted proteins | sample TARA_B110001452 | Tara Oceans TARA_B110001452 (sample SAMEA4396971) | marine metagenome | biome: Polar Biome; feature: [DCM] deep chlorophyll maximum layer (ENVO:01000326); material: water (ENVO:00002006), including particulate matter (ENVO:01000060) such as... | depth 25 m
CAATTGCGCCATACCAGCCGGCAACAGCGCCTCGAACTTTGTCCGCAGCAGGCGCACTAGCACCGGTGCATCACCACCACTGGAGATAGCGATTTGAATTGGCGAGCGATCAACAATAGAGGGAAATATCACCGTGGAATAAGCCGGATCATCGACAACATTGGCCAGTATATTAGCTTCCTTAGCCTGCTCTGCCACCAGACGATTGAGCTCTGGATCATTAGTGGCTGCTATCACCATCACGACACTATCCACCCCGAGCATGTGCTGATGCTCATAGGCACCTGTGACAAGATACAGTCCATTGCAGCCGTGAGTTTTATCATCAGCGTCCATCGCTAAAAGATCGGGACAAAAGTCTTTGGCAACGATGGTTATTAGGGCGCTAGCCTGTTGTACCAGCCGCACTTTACGCAGTGCAATTTCCCCACCACCGACCACCAAAACGTTGCGGCCTTTGAGGTTGTGAAATAGGGGTAGATAATCCATTTATACTCTTCGTTACTGTGAGAAGTTTCGACGGCACTAAGACGCCATAGCAACAACAGCCTCGGCGTTATGAAATAATCGTCTGCCCATTCATAAAGGGCTGCAACACCTCAGGCACAGCGATCGAGCCATCGGCCTGCTGATAGTTCTCCATCACGGCCAGCAATGTGCGGCCTACGGCCAAGCCAGACCCGTTCAGCGTGTGCAATAATTCTGGCTTGCCCTCGGCATTTCTATAGCGCGCCTTCATTCGCCGCGCTTGAAAATCGGTAAAATTACTGCAGGAAGAAATCTCTCGATACTTTTCCTGAGAGGGTAACCAAACTTCAATGTCGTAGGTCTTCGCGGCAGTAAAGCCTAGATCTCCGCCACAAAGAATCACGGTACGGTAAGGCAGCGCAAGCTTTTGCAAGATCGCTTCAGCGTGGCCTACAAGCGCTTCTAGGGTGTCCCATGAATCATCTGGGTGAACAAATTGCACCATCTCAACTTTCTCAAACTGATGCTGGCGAATCATACCTCTAGTGTCGCGACCATAACTGCCGGCTTCACTCCGAAAGCATGGCGTGTGAGAAACAAGCTTGATCGGTAGTGTATCGACTATCTCATTGCGGTATATGTTGGTAATCGGGACTTCGGCTGTAGGGATCAGGAAAAACTCACGTTCATCGTCGAGCTTAAACAGATCCTCTTCAAATTTAGGTAACTGGCCAGTACCGAACAATGACTCACGATTCACGATATAGGGAACATACACCTCTTCGTAGCCATGCTCCTGAATATGGGTGTTCAACATAAACTGAGTCAGGGCACGATGCATTGTGGCCAAGCCCCCACGCATTTGTGAAAACCTTGAACCGGTAATCTTGGTCGCGGTCTCAAAGTCTAAGCCGTTCAGCGCATCGCCAAGATCGACATGATCTTTAACCTCAAATTCAAAGGCTCTTGGCTCTCCCCAGCGGCGAACCTCTACATTGTCATCCTCATCGTTACCTGCTGGCACAGAGCTGTGGGGCACATTGGGAATGCCATGCAGTAATCCGTCTAACGCCTCTTGCACTTCAGCCAAGGCGGCATCGGCTGCTGCGGAATCCGTCTTAATACGCTCGCCTGCGGCTTTTAAAGGCTCAACATCTTCGCCCTTGGCCTTGGCTTCGCCAATCAGTTTGCCCATGGATTTAGCATAGGTATTGCGCTCTTGCTGCAGCTTCTCAGCCGCCAACTGCAGATCTTTTCGCTGCCGTTCCAGCGATACAAACGCCTCAGTATCAAGGTCATAGCGCTTGATTTTCAGGCTTTCAGCAACGGCATTTAAATCCGAGCGTAGGAGCTTCGGGTCGAGCATAATACTTTCCTTAAACTAATCGTGTTAACCAGACTGAACTACTAATCGCAATCAGGCATAAAATCACAGTCGCCAAAATATATATCAGCGCCATAAAAAGGTGGCCATTTTGCCACAGACCTAGGGCATCAAGCGAGAATGTTGAGAAAGTTGTAAAGGCACCGAGAAAGCCAATCATTAGCAGGCTGCGCATTTCGGCCGGAAGCGCTGCTTTTTCAATAATCAGGACAAACAAAATACCCATTAAAAAACTGCCTAGTACGTTGACCGCAAGGGTAGCGTAAGGGAATTTATGACTGCTGATAGCAAACACCCAGGTGCTTATGCCATAGCGAGCTAAGGCACCCAATGCGCCCCCTAAGGCAACCGCGACCCAATGCATCTATTCGGTCTCTTTCTTATCTAGGGAGCGCAGGTAGTCTAGCTTTTCTGCAATCTTTTTCTCTAGACCTCGGTCCGTAGGATAATAGTATTGTTTGGCCGCTAATTCGTCGGGCATATATTGCTCTCCCGCTGCATAGGCCTCCGCTTCGTTGTGGGCATATCGATAATCTTTGCCATAATCTAGCTCTTGCATCAGCTTAGTAGGTGCATTGCGCAGATGCATGGGCACATCGTAGCTCGGCAATGATCGCACATCGGCCATAGTCGCATTAAAGGCGCTGTACACCGCGTTACTTTTTGGCGCGACCGCCAAATAAACCGCGGCCTGAGCTAGCGCCAGTTCACCTTCGGGGCTGCCTAAACGCGCCTGCACATCCCAGGCACTTAAGGTGATCTCTAGGGCGCGAGGATCGGCATTACCAATCTCTTCGCTCGCCATTCGCGCTAATCTGCGTGCAATATAAATAGGATCGCAGCCTCCATCTAACATGCGGCACAACCAATAGAGTGCCGCATCTGGCGCAGAGCCCCGTACTGATTTGTGCAGCGCCGATATCTGGTCATAGAAAACCTCGCCGCCCTTGTCAAAGCGCCTCGTGTCACCGACTAAGACCTGCTCAAGTACCTGCCTGTCAATCACCGCCCGGCCACCCTCCTCCGACGCAAGATCATTGGCAATCTCTAACAGATTCAGCGCGCAACGCGCGTCGCCATCCGAGGCTGCGGCTAACAGAGTCAGTGCGTCGTCATCGAGCGATAACTGACGCTGTCCAAGACCCGCCTGCTGATCAGCGAGTGCCTGCCGGATCACAGTTTTAATCTGGGTTTCATCCAAACTCTTGAGCACGTATACACGACAGCGAGATAGGAGTGCGTTGTTTAACTCAAAGGACGGGTTTTCGGTGGTAGCGCCAATAAATACCACAGTCCCATCTTCAACAAAGGGCAGAAAGGCATCCTGCTGCGACTTGTTAAAGCGATGCACCTCATCCACAAAAAGGATGGTTTTCCGGCCGCGGAGGTCGCGCTGCTCGGTGGCCTTCGCAATAGAGGCACGAATCTCTTTAACCCCGGCCAAGACGGCCGAGATGCTCTCAAAGTGCGCGTCGGCCGAGGCCGCAATAATCCTAGCCAAAGTGGTTTTGCCAACACCGGGTGGGCCCCAAAAAATCATTGAATGCAGCGCGCCGCTGTCTATGGCTTCACGCAAGGGTTTACCCAGAGCGATTAGGTGGTCCTGCCCGTGAAAACTGTCCAGACTGTCAGGGCGCATTCGTGCCGCTAGGGGACGATAAACTTCTTGGGAAAAAAGATCAGTCGGCATTGTCGATAATATCGATTCCTTGAGGAATCTTAAACACAAATTGATCGGCGCTTATTGGCGGATTGAGCCTGAGACCCGTAAAGCTGATGCGGGTGACTTGACCAAGGGTGTCGGTCAACACAATGGCGCTTGGTTTGTCACCATCGAATTGAATCGCCGTACTCCTAAAAAGGCTACCCTCTTCCTCTGGGGTCAACAAAAAAGAGCCCTCCGCCAACTGCTCAACAAAATAATCACTGCCGAGACTATCCAGATCGCCAGAAAATAGACTCGCGGGCGTGGCCGCAATATCTTTATCAAAGGGCTGAATAATGACCTGTTCCAGGTCGGGGTCGTATACCCACAGGGTAATGCCGTCGGAAATAACCTGTTGGGGCATCGGCTGTTTAACTATCCAGCGCAGCTTATTGGGCTGGGCTACCTCAAACAACCCTTCAGATGCCTGTAATTCAAAGCCATCGACATCATTAATTCGCTGGTTAAACTGAGCGGACAGACTTGAGATCGGCTGCAGCAGGCCGCGTAACCGTTGGATATCTTCTTCCTTGCCACCCGCGGTAGCCTGCAGGCTGATTCCCACCAGTAACATAGAGAGCAGCACAAGCAGTGATCTGTGAATCTTTTGCATCGCTTAACATCCGTAAAAGCACTGCTCGATTCTACAGGTTATGCGCTGACTGGTGAATGGCTAATCGCAAAAGACCGCCATTAATACTGCTGCTCTACCTATGGGCCGCAGCAATATCTGGAAGCCAGTTTACCGAGTTCAGTATAATTAGCGCGGCCCATGATCCGGAGACAAGATTTCACGGCTGCCATTACTACTCATCGCACTGACCACCCCGCTGGCTTCCATGGCTTCAATAAGGCGCGCAGCTCGATTGTAGCCAACACGCAGTTTGCGCTGTACCGATGATATAGACGCTTTACGCGTCTCCAAAACAAAGGCAACGGCCTCGTCATAAAGTGGGTCCGCTTCAGGATCACCGGCTCCCTCCTCCCCGCTGCCATCAAACCCCGGCACGGCTATCGAAGCGTTTGCAGTCTCATCAGTGATTTCCTGAAGATAGACCGGACTGCCACGACGTTTCCAATCCGCGACCACCTTATGCACTTCGTGGTCGTCGACAAAGGCGCCATGGATACGCTCCGGAACACTAGTACCCGGCGGTAAATAGAGCATATCCCCGTGGCCGAGTAACTGCTCTGCCCCACCCTGATCGAGGATAGTTCTCGAATCGATTTTGGATGAGACCTGAAAGGCAATCCTTGTTGGTATGTTAGCTTTAATGAGGCCGGTGATAACATCTACTGACGGGCGCTGAGTGGCGAGAATTAAATGGATGCCCGCCGCACGTGCCTTCTGCGCTATACGGGCTATCAATTGCTCGACCTTTTTGCCAACAATCATCATCATGTCGGCAAATTCGTCGATAACCACGACTATATAGGGTAACGCCTCTAGGGCTGGCGCCTCTGGTGGTGGCGTTGTTTCATCCCAGCCGACATCAGATGGATTAAATACCCAGGTCGGATCGGGGATCGGATTACCCGCTTTGGCTGCGTCTTCGACTTTACGGTTGTAACCGGCGAGATTGCGGACGCCCAAGGCAGCCATCAACTTGTATCTGCGCTCCATTTCGCCAACGCACCAGCGAAGACTTCCTGCAGCATCTTTCATATCGGTAATGACTGGTGTCAATAGATGCGGAATGCCATCATAGACCGACAACTCCAGCATCTTTGGATCAATCAGAATCAACCTTACTTCGGCGGGTGAAGCTTTAAACAAAAGACTCAGTAGCATCGCATTGATACCGACTGACTTGCCTGAACCCGTCGTGCCGGCTACCAGAAGGTGTGGCATACGCGCGAGATCGGCCACTATGGGAATACCGGCAATATCATTGCCTAAGGCTAATGTCAGAGGAGAACTGGCTCGATCATAGGCCTGCGAGGACAGTACCTCGCTGAGGCGCACCATTTCACGCTTTTCATTAGGTATTTCAATGCCGACTACGGACTTACCCGGAATGACCTCTACAACCCGCACACTGATTACCGCCATGGAGCGGGCCAGATCCTTCGCCAATCCACTGATACGACTGACTTTGATACCCGCCGCTGGCTGAATCTCAAACCGCGTAACCACGGGGCCAGGCAGGACTTCTACCACATCGGCTTTGATGCCAAAATCTTGTAGCTTAACTTCCAATAGTCTCGACAAATGCTCTAAAGACTCTGAAGAATATCCCGCATCTTCGCTCTTTTGAGCAGGATCAAGGAGATTAATCTGCGGCAAGGTACCAACCAGATTGCTATCGGCGAACAGTGTCTGCTGTTTCTCTCGCTCGATCCTTGGACTAATAATAGGCTTGGCGGCAGGCGTTTTTATCGTCGGCGGTATACGCTGTTCATTCTGTTTGGCCGCTATCTCAATTTTATTCGCACGCACCGACATAGCCTCTTGGGCACGCTTGTGCTCTTGCCTACGAATCTTACGCTCACTGAGCGCAGCTCTAAATCGCTCAATCGATGCAATGGTGCTTGATCCCAACCAATCAATTAGTCGGATCCAAGAAATATCGGCAAACACCGTCAGCCCGAACAAAAATAGCGCTAATAAAATCAACGTGCTACCGGTATAGCTGAAAGCCGCTATCGCAGCATCGCCGATCTTGCTGCCAAGCATGCCACCGATACCAATGGGATAATCCGTAGGCAACTGTGCGTATTGGATGTTCGCCAATGAGGTCGCACTGATCATTACCAAGACAAAGCCAACCACCCGAAGAAAAAATGTCACTGGGTCAAATAGGTCGGCCTCGCGAAGGAAATGGGTACGCAAAATTTGAATCGCACGGAGTGCCAGCAATACCGGAAAAAGGTATGCCATGGCCCCAAAAAGAGCAAAAAATATATCGGCAACCCAGGCTCCCGCAGGCCCCGCCAAATTGGCTACCTCAACTCGAGTCCCAGTATGAGACCAACCGGGATCTTCAGAAGAATAGGTACTTAGCGCTAAAAGCAGAACCGCGCACAGCACAATCCAGCCGATTAATGCCCCTTCCGCAATCGCCCGCTTAGCACGTGAGTCTCCATCATGAGAAATCTCACTCTCTTCTGTAAATTTTGGTTTAGCGCTACTCAAGGGCTAAGTTCCCTGTTTTTTTATCATATCCAATTGTAGCTGATTCTCTCGCAAACACCATGCCACTGCAGCTGATATTGGGGAACTATCTGCGATATATGCAAAACCTATTTGGCGATACTGTCACTATTCATTATGATACCGGTCAAGATTTACTGTCATTGCAATCCACTGACCTAACCCACCCTATTTATCGAGTTTTCTATGTCTGAGTTTCAACATTTTCCACTGATTATTCTTGGTTCTGGCCCTGCGGGCTGGAGCGCTGCAGTCTATGCTGCACGGGCTAACTTAAGCCCTGTAGTCATCACTGGCATCCAGCATGGCGGCCAGCTAACCACTACGACTGATGTGGATAATTGGCCTGGAGACCCCGATGGGGTGCAGGGGCCAGAGTTAATGGAGCGTATGCAAAGACACGCAGAGCGCTTTGAGACTAAAGTAATTTATGACCACATAGATACCGTCGACGTCTCTCAAAAGCCTTTCAAATTGACTGGTACTGGCAGCTTTACCTGCGACGCTTTAATTATCGCCACTGGCGCGTCGGCGCAGTATTTAGGCCTTCCCTCAGAAGAGGCGTTTATGGGCAAAGGCGTTTCGGCCTGTGCCACTTGCGATGGCTTTTTCTATCGCAATCAGAAAGTCGCCGTCATCGGCGGCGGCAACACTGCCGTTGAGGAAGCGCTATATCTGTCTAATATCTGTTCTGAGGTGGTTTTAGTCCATCGCCGTGATTCGCTTCGAGCCGAGAAGATGCTCCAAGATAAGCTTTTTGAGAAGGAAAAAAATGGCAATATTAGCATCGAGTGGAATCATAATCTTGGCGAGGTATTAGGCGATGACTCGGGTGTTACTGGCGTAGAGCTATTTGACACCAACAGTGGTGAAAAAAAGCAGCTCGAGGTCACCGGTGTATTTATCGCCATCGGCCACAAGCCGAATACCGACATCTTCACCGACAAACTAGAGATGAAGGATGGTTACCTGACCATTGCTGGCGGCCTAGCGGGCAATGCCACTGAAACCAGCGTCAAAGGCGTATTTGCTGCCGGCGATGTCGCGGATCATGTCTACCGTCAGGCTGTTACCTCTGCAGGCAGTGGCTGTATGGCTGCGCTTGATGCCGAGAGATACCTCGATCAGTAAATGAACCTGCATCTGCTAGATACACAGGCCCCGCAGTTCCCAAACCCTCGCCATGCTGCTGAGGAGCCCGACGGGCTTCTCGCAGTCGGCGGCAATCTAGCCCCGATCACACTAATAGACGCGTATCGCCAGGGTATCTTCCCCTGGTTTGGCGATGAAGACCCAATTCTGTGGTGGAGTCCAGCGACTCGCTGTGTCATCAGGCCACAGCATTACCATATCTCCAAAAGCCTACGTAAATGTCTGCGCCGCCACCCCTATCAGATAACCACAGATAAAGCCTTTGACCGAGTGATAGAGGCCTGCGCCGCACCCAGATTTGAATTGGGCGTGGCGGTACCCGGCACTTGGATAACGCCAGAAATGATGGTGGCATATTCTGCCCTCCATACAATGGGCTATGCGCACTCGGTAGAAGTATGGGACCATGATGAACTAGTCGGTGGCGTGTATGGCATCGCTAGTGGTGCAGTATTTTGCGGCGAATCGATGTTTAGCGGCGTCACTAATAGCTCAAAAATAGCCCTGGCGTACCTGTGCAAATGGCTGGCGACAAACGACTTTGCCCTTTTGGACTGTCAAATCATCAACCCACATCTGCTATCAGTGGGGGCCGAGCCAATGACTCGCCATGTTTTTCTTGATCTGCTGGAAATTTATCGAGATCAGCAGCGACAATGGCCGTCTAAGCTTGACATTGACTGGTGATGATCGGGTTCTGAAGTGACCAGTTTAATTAGGCTTAGGCCCTAACAACAGCGGATGTTATATGAGCATAGAGACAGCCCCCGAGGGCGACAGTATCCGCCTGCTGCTCACCGAGCCGCACCCCTGCAGCTATCTGGATGATCGCATTGCCACCACCGGCTTTGTCGACCCCAACATTGTAGTCGACAATCAGCTTTATGCGCGGCTCAGCACCATGGGTTTTAGGCGCAGCGGCAACCATCTTTACACGCCCCTATGCGATGGCTGTAACGCCTGCGTATCGGCGCGCATACCCGTGGCATTATTTTCGCCGAATCGATCACAAAAACGCTGCTTAAAAGGCAATGCCGATGTTGCAGTCTGCCATACCCAGCGTATAGATTTTGATGAGCACTACCCTGTATACCAACAATATATCTTCGATCGTCACCAGGATGGGGATATGTTTCCGCCATCTAGGGAGCAGTTTGATCAATTTCTTGGCAGCGTGCGCGATTGCACGACTTTCCTTGAGTTTAGAGTAGATAATAGGCTGATTGGCTGCGCGGTCGTGGATGTTCTGCCCAACGCCCTTTCGGCAATTTATACTTACTTTGATCCCCTGTATTCAAGTCGCAGTTTGGGGACTCTCGCTGTCCTCCTTCAGGTGGCATTGGCAAATGAACTAGGCTTAAAATATCTCTATTTGGGTTACTGGATAGCGGACTGCCAAAAGATGCGCTACAAAACCAATTACCGACCTTTGGAACTGCTTCGTGAAAATGCATGGAAGATTTGCGAATGACTTTGCTATGGCGAGTAAATTAGGGCAAACTGCGCCCTTTTTTACAGGCATGAAAATAAGCGTATGGCGAAGGAAGAGCACATTGAATTCGAAGGCGAGGTTGTAGACACCCTGCCAAACACCACTTTCAAAGTAAAATTAGAAAATGGTCACACCATCATTGCCCATATTTCAGGCAAGATGCGCAAGCATTACATCCGGATTCTGACCGGAGATAAGGTCAAGGTCGAAATGACCCCGTACGACCTCTCTAAGGGACGCATTACTTTCCGTGAGCGCTAGGCGCTAGAAAAGGTTAACGTTAGCCTAAAGCGCGCCAAGTCATGCGAGACAGCAAGCTAATTTGCCGCTCTATGACTTACACTCCCGCAGCCTCTACTTAGCACTACGCCGTCACAGCAGCTGTTGCCTCTGTGCCGACAATCAGTTCACCGTCTTCCACGGTGACAAACGCCGTGCCACCCTTATCCGAGAGACTACCGAATAGCACTTCTTCGGCAAGAGGCTTCTTAATTTTTTCCTGAATCAAACGATCCATTGGGCGAGCACCCATTTTGGCATCATAACCATTGTTGGCCAACCACTCTCGAGCATCGTCATCAACATCAAGAAACACTTTCTTATCGTCAAGCTGCGATTGCAACTGAACCAAGAACTTGTCCACGACCGTTTTAATGACCTCTATGGTCAACTCACCAAATTGCACAATGCAATCGAGCCGGTTTCGGAACTCAGGCGTAAACATTTTCTTTATCGCCTCCATTCCGTCGGTGCGATGGTCCTGATTGGAAAAGCCGATAGAGGCCCTACTCATGAGCTCAGCACCCGCATTAGTCGTCATAATCACAATTACATTGCGAAAATCAGCCTTGCGCCCATTATTGTCAGTCAACGTACCGTGATCCATAACCTGTAACAGCAGGTTAAACACGTCCGGATGCGCCTTCTCTACCTCATCCAGCAAGATAACACAGTGTGGCTGCTTATTAACGGCTTCAGTTAACAGGCCGCCTTGATCATAGCCAACATAACCAGGAGGCGCCCCGATCAAACGAGAGACAGTATGCCGCTCCATATACTCTGACATATCGAAACGAACCAGCTCGACACCCAGTACATTGGCGAGCTGACGACTGACTTCGGTCTTGCCGACCCCCGTAGGGCCTGCAAAGAGAAAACTGCCAATCGGCTTGCTACCATCACGCAGTCCTGCTCGCGCGAGTTTGATTGCTGTCGATAACGCATCTATGGCCGGGTCTTGCCCAAACACTACCATCTTCAACTTATCAGCTAAGCCTCTCAACTGCGCCTTGTCTGAACTAGAGACACTCTTAGCCGGGATACGCGCTATCTTAGAGATGACCAATTCAATATCGCTAACACCGATAAGCTTTTTACGCTTACTGACCGGTTGCAGCCGCTGGTAGGCACCTGCCTCGTCAATGACATCAATCGCCTTATCGGGCAAAAATCGATCATTGATGTGGCGCGCAGCCAACTCAGCAGCGATCTTTAGTGCAGGGTTACTAAACTTA
>TARA_B110001452_G_scaffold267639_1_pt1 | contig 10855 bp, 10 predicted proteins | sample TARA_B110001452 | Tara Oceans TARA_B110001452 (sample SAMEA4396971) | marine metagenome | biome: Polar Biome; feature: [DCM] deep chlorophyll maximum layer (ENVO:01000326); material: water (ENVO:00002006), including particulate matter (ENVO:01000060) such as... | depth 25 m
CACGTCCCAAACGCCCGACACGTCCGACACGTCCGATACATCTGACATGTCCCACACGTCCCACACGTCCAACACGACCGATGCCACGCATCCCGTACGTCCCATCGGTCGACTCCAAAACACGGGGGAACAGGACAATTGTCCCATATTTGTTTACCATTTGCACGTGCACCAGGACGCTGCTAGCCATTATCACATGGGGTACATGGTAAACGATATAAAAACAATTGTGGACTACGACGACGAAACGCATGACCATGTACTTGCAACGAGTGGGGAAGATGTTCATCAAACAAATCTCTTTAATATTATTTACCGTGGATACATCATTTTTGAAGTGTCACAATTATCCAACATCATGTTGACTAACCCTGGTGTTGTTTACCCGGACACAAGCCGATGGACTAATCATTTTGTGGTATTACCGAAGGAATACAATTTACTCTACACCCAAGGAACGTCCCATTCCTTGTGTAACACCACGTCCACTGATGCTGACGACACGGGAATCATGACTAATGTGGACGACATGGGAATCATGGTAAACCCAGACCATCCCATATTTGTTTACCATTTAAACGTTCACCGTACGGATGCAAATGATATAAAATCAATTGTGGACTACGACTACGAAGACGAAACGCATGACCATGTGCTTGCAAAGAGTGGTGAAGATGTTCATCAAACAAATCTGTTTAATATTATTAACCATGGATACATTATTTTTGAAGTCTCAAAATTGTCCAGCATCATGTTGACTATCCGTGACTATCATCCGGACGTAAACCGATGGAGGTACCATTTCATGGTTTTACCGAAGGACCCGTATTGATATAGTCAAACATACATAATAATAATCTGTACTATTTTGTGGTTCATCAACGAACAGTTTTCCAGGTCCCAACCACATATCTACTAACCCACACGCAACTCTAACCGTAGAAGCCTCGCATTTCAGCGTACGACATTTGGCTACCATCGATCGGGTGAACAAACATTCGTATGGCAGCCGCATCAGCTCCTTCTGTTTTCCACGTTTTCATTACTATGTGATGGGCATTCTGAATTTTCATCTTATATGTAATCTCATTGTTGTTTGTCTCTATGTTTGTGTTGGAAGTACTAGTAGTGGTCTTTGTTGTTGGTTCTGACATTTTGGATAGGAGAGGCATGTATTTATACTGTAGTGCCATATACAAATGCAGAAACACCGTTTGAAGGAAAACGACGAATGGGAAACACCCCTTTACGCAATAAGAGACCTGTTGGAATGGGATGGATGGCAGTTTCCCGGACCACTTGATATTTACGAACCATTTGTGGGTTCAGGACACTCCGTGGCTTGTTTCCAAAAACTTGGTCACAGAGTCCACGCACCTGGAGGTGATTTCTTTACACATTGCAAACCATTGCCAAACACTTATTTGATTACGAACCCACCCTTTACTACCAAGAAACAGATTTTACACAAAATCATTGTTGAATGGAACCATCCGCGGTTCGCGATTCTTTTGCCTGCACCGGTCGTCCAAACCGATTATTTCAGAGAGATGACTGCACACGTTGAAGGATTAGATATTATGGTACCAACCGCAAGGATCAAGTTTCTGAAGGACGGTGTAATGGCTCGCAAATGCTCTGGCTTCAATGTCGTTTGGGTATGTAGAGGGTTTCCATTAAGGAGAGGGACTCGGATGCATTATCTTGGACACGTAGGAGACAAGGATGCATGAAAATGTATGGCGGGACGAATTGGCTTTCGATTGTTTGATATTGACAAAATGTATTACACCAATTTGTCTAAACAAGAAGAACTCATACGTCAGACTGCAAATTTAATTCGACAAAACAAACAAATGCTGCAAAAAACGCAAGAATTAATTGATCATTTACATAAGCTTTTTTCAAACGGAATTATTGACTGTACATGTAGACATGTAGAGAATACACAAAGTAAATGATCAAAAAAAAAAGTTTTTTTTTCCACCATATATACTCGAATGTTATCCTTTTTAAACATGTTGGTTGCTGTGACTGGTGCTTTCGGAAAGAGTTCATTGATCGAACGGATCAAAACTGGTGGATTTTCACTGAACTATGTACCTACATATTTCACCGAGATCCATAAAATCACGATGGGATTGAAGCCGGTGATCCTTGTGGAAACCAAGGATGTAATCAAGTGTGATTTAGCATTGCTATTGTGCAAAGAGCAACAAGACGTCGTTCATGTTTGGAAACCGTGGTGCCAAGCATCTGTTTTGTCACCTGTCATTGTCCGCGTTGGGGAGAGTCTTGACCCAGAACCGATGTGGTTGTGTCATGACATGCACACAGTTTCTAACTTGTCTGAAGATGGTATTGCTCAATTGATTTATTGCATCTATATAAAGAGTTCCCTGTTGAATAAATGATTGTGGAATATTTAGTTCTGGTTGCGGTATGGGTTGGGGGTGTTTTAATTGCGTATTTTGCTTCTCCCACGAACGACCAGATAGTAATGAAAAGTACACTGTCTTTGATCGAGCATTTGACTCGACTGGTATCCGTACTGATAGACGCTGTCACTGTACCTCTGTATATTGTCATGAATCTTCCATTGATGTGGGCACTACGCTTAGGTCTCCTTGTTTTCCTAGCACTGATGGTGCACCAGTCCCCAGTCACGCTGCTCGTGGGCTTGGATTCCTTGTGGAGACGTGTGTTGTACCCAGCCATGAAAATCGGAGTACTGGACTCATTGATGGTATTTAAAACACTATTTGGTACCTTTGTGCCGTTGTACAACATGTTTGTTGTAATTTGGACCCAGTTTCAATCAGGTACACTGGTATTGGCGGGCAAGTGTAGCGTCGGTAATCTCGCTGCAGGTGCACAGCTTGCCACACAGGGTGTTGTGGGTTTTCTGACATCAGTCACCGCGTGGTCACTGGAGACGTCGCTCAAACAGAATAGGTGGACACGCGAGCTCAATATCACTGAACCAATCTGGAAGTTGCAGCAGGCGGTTTCTCTACAGACCGATACCGCCAAATGCATGTGCGAAACCCTAAGTGACCCGTTTGAGATAGCTTTTCAAATCCCCAAGTCGCCGTCGTTGGCAAGAGGTCTCAATGCAGGGTTGAACGTCGGACTGTCGGCGGTGCAACAGGGTGTTGCATCTCTACCACCATACGGTGTAATCCCTGACTTCTTTCGTACATTTATGTATTCAAAGGACACCTTTACCCACTTTGGTCAATTGGTTGATGATGTGGCAATCAAATCCGCCGAAATCATTCTCAAACAGTCGTTGGACGCTCCCGAACCATTTGTATTTAGTACTGGTGCTCACTTGATAAAGGGTCTTATCGAGGTGGTGTCGGTGGGGGTTGCAACCGTTGCACATGTTGTGGTGCCAGTAAAGTTGACAAAGTCGACCTACATGAAGCGAGTTACTTCGTTCAAATATGCCTTTATTGAGTTTGACAAAGCCGCTGATGGGGCTGGACATATGATGACTTGGTTGATGAACATGGTGACTCGGTCTTTAACACTTGAGACATCTGACGTGGTAATCATGACGGATATCCAATCCAGGGCGGTTGGAGACGTGATTCGTTGGTCCAGCCGGGCATTCCTGGGTCTGCCCCGTGTGCTTTTGGAACTTCTGAACGAACTGGCTTGGAAATCCTTTTTCAACAATGAACAAAACATCATTAAGACACTTCAGTCTTTCGATGGGAAATGGGGTGCAGAGTTTAGCTTGGACGGACGACCCACATTGAACGACCAAGTGTTTGACCCTATCAACAAAGCAACGGATGCTCTTTTTGAGTTTGTACCTACTGTTTTTGCTCCATTGAAACACTTTCCAAAAATAGCACTGCAACTTGTGCGAGTAGGAATCAGAGTGCTTTTTGCGGGGGACCAGATCGTAGATGGCAAGTTCTTCGATCACCCTCTGAACTACGACTACGGGCTTGACGCACTAACGGACGGCAAACCATATACCGGAGGTCCACCATGTGGTGCAGATGGTGGCGATTGCGAATGTAATCCCAGACACTCCATGAATAACTGCCAGTGTATGTTCACATTCCCGGACGATATTATGCCCAACTATCTAGACATTTTTTACACCAACAGCGACAAATGGTGCAACTCACTGTTGTACGAGTTTGTGCTATACGAATTTGACCAGCTACAATCTGGAGTGGTTGCTCTGCTTCAAAAAATACACCCAGAAATATGCACTGTAATCGAGTTTGAGGAGGCTTGTCCATCATCAGTAGTGACTGGGAGCCCTCAAACACTGTGTGCAACTTCACAGACCATCACCAGGCTTGTTCGAATGCCCCTGAACTTGATCAGACACGTCTATGCCATTACCATGACAACGATTTTTGGGTTTGAACAACGACACTTCGAACTTGATATGCGTTTGTGCGAGTTGGACAACTTGATTTACGGTGGGCTTGGTATTTTACCGTTTCCCACGCACAAAGAGAAGATAGTAAATTCGATTTACGCTGTCCTTCGAATGCCCATCGAGATCGTGCGTGGTCTCAAGTACATCATGGACTTCGTGGTCGATCTCAAGTTGGACAACATTGACTGGGAAGATCGCATGATCAAAATCCCCTGTGACGGGTGCAAAAATATTGATTTCTCCGGAGAGAGTTCCTTTGTAGGTAAACTTCTCAAACTGATCGCGGTGGAGATCCATGTCATATTTGGATACTCGATCACTCTGTTTGATGCACTTGCCGAAATGTTTGAGTCGGTGGAAAGTGGTTCAGGGATATTCTTCTCCGGGATCAAAAAGGGATTGGTAGTCATCAAGAACTCGCTTTCTCAACCGCTGATTGATTTAATTGGACTCATACTCAAGTTGTTTGAAGGTCTGCTTCAATTTGCTGGAACCGGTGTGATTCCCGATGGAATGTTGGATTCCATTGTGCAATTGTTTATTAAATCAACGAAAATGGTAGCGTCTGTTGTTCCTCAAATTGCGATGAACCTTTTATCATTATTGGGTCCTTTTGGTAAACTGATGCAAGCCATCGCAAGTGGAATCTGTGGAATTTTTTCTACGGCGTTCAGTGCACTCGGTGTTGAGATTGACTTGCAATCATGTAAACAAATGGATGGATTTGGTGCATCCGAAGGAATTCCTCCTGAGATTCCTCATAAATTAATGTCGGACATCTATGACATGGGTTGGAATGGTTCAACTGAGTGTGACCTCATGGTACATGGGTACCAGCATTATGTGTGGGGGGACATGAGACCAATAGAACAAATAATGGTGGCAGAATGTGTCGAACACAGAGCTCTCGCTGCTCAACTCAGAGACATCAGTGGCATTGAGTTGCCGATCGATATGTTCTACAATTGGAAAAGAAAGTTCGAGATGGCGTACAACGGTGTCCTTGGTGCCACTGTGTACTACAAACATAGTTCGTCGGTTGCGATGATGCACCAATGGTCGACCCTGCAAATACCACTGTACTGGATTCCTGTATTTTCAAATGTCCAGAAGTTTTTGAAGGGGGTCAGTGTGACAGATTTTATTCACACTGCACATCAAATCATGGGCAACCAACCGGAAATTGGGATTCTGGTCGATGTCTTTGACCAGTCAGTCAATTCTTTGTTTTCTGCACAACAAATATGGCAGGCGCACAACATGTCACATACGTGGCGAAAACCACTGGCAGTCACATACAGTTTTGGTTCCTCACAACCTGCGTCGTTTGAAATGTACACGTATGCCCAGCTCGACTACGCGTGGGGACAAAACACAAACACTGGTGGTACCTGTGCTCTGGTTAACAACATGCTGCAAACCATCGAAGAGCAGGCGGACACGACGTTGGCGTACTACACGAACGTATACGCCCCAGTCACAATACCACACTTTGTGGAATGGTTGGAGGGAAGAGACCCATGGGTCACTGACTTTTTGGACCAAATCGAACGGAGTATTGATCGATTCAAAATAAGTTTTTTCATTGTCGGTGACACCATTCTCATCCCAATGTTGGGCTACGTACAATTCAACGTTGCCTTTCAGCCCAAGTACTGGAACGGGGTCACTTGGAACAACGGGTTTGAATTTGGAGACGGTGTTCGCTTTCCCAAACTTGAAAACTTCAAGTTCGATACCGGTTTCCCCCGCATCGAAGGACTGGGCACTTTCAAATTTGATCTGTCTCAATTACCAAATCCTTTTGACATTGACATGTCTCTGGACTCGGAGGGATACTCATCCAACCCCAGGTACGACAACCCAACACTTGCGCGATCCGGAGAATGTCAATTTGAAGAAAACTTTCCGAATAACATAACTGATGCGTTCAAATGCTTCATCATGACAGAGGGCTCGGATCGTGTGCCTTATTTCCAGCACGGGGTACAGTACATGCTCGACTACCAGTTCAAAAAATGTGAGATGTCTCAAATCCTCTGCAACCAAAGCACCAGTGTCCGGTTGGACAGAATGGTCGAAGCTTTCTGGTACTGCTTCGTTGCTATGTTGGTGTGCTTGGCTATGCAATACACGTTGGGTATACCAACACTCATGTACATCCCTCTGCCTATCATCTTCGCACTGGTTTTCATGACACATGTATGGGACTGGACGTTTTCTTGTCGACCTAATATTCCGAATTGTTTTGCCGATGATATTTATGCATTTGTGCAGAAATTCTTGATCCCCAATTGTTTCTGTACCTACTTTCCTGCTTTGGTGAACGGGTGCTATACTGACCAAGGATACTGCCATTTCTCGTCTGGTCAGAGTTCGTTCAAAGCTTGTTCCGATCTCATTCCTCGATTTGGCTACCTGTGGGTGCCGTTTTTCTATGCCAAGCAATACTTTCCAGACATTCTAAAGTGGATGCATTATGTGATCTACAGAGACACCACGTTTTCGACGTGGATGGCTACGCTGGACTCTCCCATTACACAAATCGAACGGGATTGTGCTCAGTTGCACATCCTTGATCTTTCGTTTCCATTGACAGTCTTGTTTGTAGCGGTCTTCGTAGTGCCCAGAATGTTGTCAACACTGCTCCGGGTAATATTCACTGTGGTAAACTTGGTATTGAATACCATATCATTGATATACTCCATTCTTTTGTCACTGGATGAATCCACCAGTATTACACAAAAGGAAGCCATAATCACCATAAGGAAGGATGTCAATGATCTCAAGGGTATAAAAGATCATTTCACACCTAAAAATGTGGATCGAAAGAATTCTGGCGTGGTTGGGTTACCCCCCAACAAAAATGTCAGACCACGTTTACGTTTCCGAGGATAAAACCGATAGTTGGGACGACAGTATATAAGTGTATGGCGATACTCTTACTAAGATTAAAGTGTACAAAAAAGATGCTATCCAATCATATCAAAAGTGTCACCCATTGTCTTCTGAATAGTAAATGGGACCACCACAATCAGAAATACAAAAAATTTATCGGTGACATGGGTAAAATTGCGGTGGTCCCAGGACGTCCACACGAGTGGTACCCACTGATCAAAAAGGTTATGAAAAGCACTTGGTATTGTTCTGAACATGGGATAGATTGGTGGTTCCAACCAATCAGAGGAATTTCCAAAAGATCTGGTCACGTGTTCTGTGGTGTAGAAGTGATAGTCACACAAGAAATGATGGACATGATACAACGCACTACCCCACAACGTATCAAACCAGATCTAGATAAACTTTTTATTTTTCTTTCCTCTGCAGTATTTAACTCTAATCGAATCGTTTAAATGATTGTGCTGTGGTATCCTCAAAACAGAAACAAAGAATTTGTCTCAAATGCATTGTCCATGCATTTGCAAAGCAAACATTTGTTTCAACAACAAGTACAGGACTGGTTGAATTCACGCTTTCCTTCCTTCAACCAGTACATGGTCTACCTCACAGACGAGTACAAGCTCGTCGACACGACATGTTCAATATGTTTGGAACCCTCTGAAAAAACAACAAGTTGTGGACATTTTTTCCATCATACATGTATTTCGAAATGGAAACAGGTAATAAACACCTGTCCAAACTGTCGCAGCACCTTATAAATATACAGGCTCATTCAGAAATGCTAGAAGCGTTGTGCACCGATGCCAACCCAGACATGACTGCCAAGACGTATGGACCATTGCTGTACAACGATGGTATCAAAATACGCCTCTCCAATGTTGATCTGGTCAATGAACGGTGTATTGCTCACTGGAAAACAGTATGCCGTAGTTACGGATACAATGCTGTTATCGAACACAATGTTTCATGCGGTTACGTAACCATCAATTGTCGTCACAGACAAAAATTCTCATTGCTCAATATCGCAATTGTTGCGTTGTCCATGCTTGTACTTGTACGCTATTTATACTTCTCCTGAGATAAAAAAATGCATGCTAAGGACAAGCAGTTTTTGGAGAAGGCAGTTGCGTTGATACATGCTGATAGTCTATACAAAACTTCGGAAACATTGCGTCGTATAAAGTGTATTGTTCCAAACCCACCATTAATCGACATCAGTACCGTCAGACAAATTCAATTAATGAAGGACTGTAAGATGTCATTCAACGTAAGGGATCGTGAATTTTATTTTGATTTTTACAAAGAGGGTGAGGTAGTCAGTCGCAAACGTCAAAGAGAACCGGATCCAGTCAAGCACCCCTTCAACATTCAAGTGCACGCTGACGACCAGAAGGTTGTTGACTCTGTACTGAATACTCTTTGCAGTTGCCCAAATCTGTGCCTGTTTGCGGTCGAAGTGCACAAAGGAGACGTGTATGATTTAGAAGTACACAACATCGAAACGATACCGTACACCATCGTGGACAAGATCTTTACCTCACTCTCCACATTCGTATCAAACATTGTGTTTGATTTTCCCAATCAACGAATTCATTTCTACATCAAACGCAACGACAACCTATAAGTACATGAGATACAACTGTCAATGAGCGATATCCAAGCATTATTGTACCAACTCAGACAAATAGATGTACATGTGCAACCGAAGCAAAGATTGCGAGAAATATATGGAACAGTAGGACATAAAATATCAAGAAAAAGACCCAGAGACCAAAAGGACAGAGAAACTGTGTGTGACAAAAAAAAAGTATGGCGACCAGAGGAATTAGAGGAATCAAAGGAATCACACGTAGACGACGGTACCCGTGTGTATGAAAAAAATTCGTAGTGTTGTAGATGTATTTAGATACTGTAGCCCAGACACTGTCAAAATCGTGCGTGCTAAAACAGAAATATTTAAAACAACCGAATCAAGTACAGCCATTGTACTACAGCACATGGGAGCTCTGTATTATGTGCAATGTGTTACCCCCGGAACGACCAGTGTTGAAATACTGACCGCACCCACTGACAAAGTGACCATGCGATCGGTTCCCAAACTCATCCAAGACCGCCTGGACTTCTTGGCTAATAAAAAAGCCTTTTCGGACCCAGCATCCAAGCGTGTACTGTATTTGGCACTGGGTGCAACGCCCGAGTTGCAGATGTTGAACGAACTTGAGGGGCATGACCACAAACCACTGGACCAGTTGTTGCCGTGGGGTATCACCAAGGACGCACAAGAAAAAGTGGTTGCTGTATATATGGAAGCCAGTGATAGAGAAAATGATAGAAAAGGTTCAAGATACGAGTCTTGTACAAATGAACAACCGTCTCAGCCATCTGGAAGATCTGATGACAGAAGTGTTGGAAAGCGGAAGAGAGATGGATGCTAACATCACCTCACAAATTGATGATTTAAGGCATGATATTGAAATACAACACGATCTACTAAAGAAACTTAAAAAATCGAGGTTCAGTCCTATGACAAAGTTGATGGCAATCATTGCTGTTGTTTTTGTGTGTTGGATATACTTTTTAACCAACTATTAATACTCCTATAATGTTGCCAAATGATTGCAGCAAGTAAAATAAGAATTTATATTTTATTACAGTGTCTAGCATTATTTGCACACCACACAGGTATCTCATGGATGCATCAAATCCATTTCTTTGTACAACCCGTCATTTTCTTTTGCACCATTGACCCTTCTTGGGCTCCTACCATGATATGGGTTCTTCTCTTTGTCGGTGGGCTAGATTTTCTTGTACTGGGGTCTTCTGGTATCGTTGTTTCCCGGTGCTTGGCAAATCCGGATCCAGCGTGTGTACAACAGAGTCTGGATCAACTTCGAGTCATTGCGATTGCGTTTCTGCACGTTCTCCTGGACGTGTTGCAGGTGGGGAACATGTCAATTATGAAGACCACGACTCATAGTAATACAAGAAGAATGGTCATCATTAGTTGGTTTCTATTTCTGCAGGACACGTCGTGGATTCTATTTACACAGCCCACCGGCATAGAACTAGCTGTTCTTGCACATCCAGTGTACAATATTTTAGTGTGTTGGGTCGTCAGCTCCAAAGACCCAAACAAATTCACATTGCTTGCCATCATTGCGTCAACACTGCTTTGTTTTGACACGTATCTGATCCTCACCAGAGACGGTACGGTTGTCACTGGGTTTCTTTTCATGTACATCTTCACAGACATATTGTACATCTATTTTGGATATATGATACGAACCGAACTGCTGCCGGACGATGACAAAACAAATAAACAGGTGAGTAAACAGAGCAGTATACAGGATAAAATGTAGTATATGGCGTGACACATACTCCGTATAGTTCAACCAATAAACATTGACAACTATGAATATCACAAGATTTACAAAACATATTGCCTCCAGAAAGGCATTGCCCATTGCAATTGAATTGAAGGAATCCAAGATTGAAATACCTCCGGAATATGACCAAGTCGAGCTCACTGTCAATAAAAACAAA
>TARA_B110001452_G_scaffold28534_1_pt1 | contig 10788 bp, 12 predicted proteins | sample TARA_B110001452 | Tara Oceans TARA_B110001452 (sample SAMEA4396971) | marine metagenome | biome: Polar Biome; feature: [DCM] deep chlorophyll maximum layer (ENVO:01000326); material: water (ENVO:00002006), including particulate matter (ENVO:01000060) such as... | depth 25 m
CTGGGTTCCATTTATTTATATATAAATATATGTTTTTTTTTATATAAATTATATTATTATTTGATATTAGTTTTTAATTCATCAACAGCTACATTGTTCATACTTGTAATTATTTCATTTACATCTTCTAATGTAATTTTAGTGTTTTCAGAAGTTATTTCAAAAAATTCACCATCTATATTTTCTAATGGATAAACAATAATACCTATTTTAATTATACTTAATATTAAGACTATCATTTTACCTAAACTTGTTTGAGGATAAATATTAGCATATCCGCTACCGCTAAAAACAATAGATGTATAGAATATACAGTCTAATAAATCACTGGATTCATTTAAACCGTAAAAATGATTATCTTTTTTTAATCCAAAAATAATAAATCCAAATAATAAAACCACACCACAGAAATATATTAGTTTTTTTTGAATATCTTCAAATGTCATCATATTTATTATATGTATATATAATATAATTATTTAAAAATTATTTAAAAATTATTTAAAAATTATTTTAGTTCTTTATAAGTATATTCTTAGATAAACTGTTTCCTTCTAAATTAACTATACCCTCTACACCCTTATAAATGTTATAATTTTCTAATGGAGTAGATAACATTATTAAACCCTCTATTAACATTAAATATTTTAATATACTTAATAAAATAATAATAATTTTACCTTGTTTACTTATAGGATGAACGCCTATATATCCACAACCACTAAATGAACATGAAACATATGATATTACATCAAAAACACTAGAATCATAAGATAATCCATTAAAATTATTATCATATCTAAGTAAATTAATTATTAGTGCAAAAACACCTAATACTATACTATATATAACAATTCTTTGCATATATATATTATAACAAATAAAATAATTAATTATTTATGTTATTTAATTAATTATTTATGTTAGTATGATATAATATCTTCTTCTATGCAAAATATTATACTTTCATATTCTTCCGAATCATTTATCTTAATTTTATTAAAATCACATTCACTAAAACTTATTTTTTTTAAAGAACTAAATGAATTATTTATATAATATAAACCGGGTATTGTTTTTTTATATTTTTTATACATTAAAACTTTATTATAGAAGTTATAATTTTCTGAATTAGATGTAATTTCATACATAGAATTTCCCCCATATTCTATTTTTATTTTACATTTTTCTAATATGGCTTCATTGTAAAATTTATTAGAACGTGTATTATAGATACTAGATACATCTTCATAAACTTCTTCTGCCTTATAATTTAAAATATCAATATATTTAAAAACATTATTATCTAATACATGTTTTTTTATAAAAAAATCTCCGATAGGACCTATACCAATTTTGATTGAAGAAGAAGTTCCCAAATGTTCCCACAATGAATTTGATAACAGTTCAATATTAGAATTATATGATACTATATTTGAAGATTTGTTTAATTCCCATGGCAAGGTATTATAATGATCCAAATTTGTAAAATTTAATAAATCATTCTTGTCATCTCTTTTAGAATGTCGTAAAACAAAAAATAATTCGTTTATTTTATTTGCCACTATATTAATTGTTTCATTATGTTGTTTTTTAGAACCGTCATTTTCAGTATTTACATTTAATAAATTAAATTTATTAATAGACTTAAATAACCCACGTATTTTAATTTGTGATTTATTAAATTGTTTATATTTAATAATATTAAATGTTATTGATATTTTACATATATTATTATAAAATTGAGCTATAGAATTTTGTGTTGTTTGAATATTAATAGGTATTATTGATTCAGAAGTTAAAAAATTATGAATTGCTGTATTTCCTGTAGAAAAAGGTTTAATTTCATATCTATTTATTAATACATCAAACATAGATAAATCATTTTTATTTGATATTGTAGTTGTTATATGAGCACTACTATTAAAATTTGGAATTGTATTACTGGTAAAATTTATACCATTTGGTAATCTAACATTTTGATTATATGTTGTATTAGTTACATTAGAGTTTATTATAGATGAATCAATAATAAAATCTTCTGGTTGTAATAGTAAAATATATAAATCCCTTACTTCTCTCGTTTTAATTGAAATGAAAATTTTATCTATAGTTCCTAAGGGAATCATATCGTCGATACTATTACAAAAATAGAAATTTAATGGTATATATAAAGTTCTTCCGGGTATTGAAGGAGGTTTATTATAATTATAATCATTTGCAACAGTATTTATTGTCGCTTGTTTAATATTATCATCATTGATACTCCATCGATATGTTTCCCTATTTAAATGAGATACTGGATAAGAATTATTCCTACCTCCCGCATTAGCGGGATCATATAATTCGGATATATTTCCAATAAGTTCATTATGTATATTTTTTTCCTCATCTGATAGATTTATTTCATTCCATATATATAACCATTCAGTATATGTGTATAAAGTAATTGTTTTTAAGGTTTTTATTGTTTTAGTTTTATATGAATTTTTAAATTGAATATTTAATTCTACATTTTCAATAATATTATAACCAAGGTTTTTAATCCATTTAAATTGTCGTTGATTAGAAGAATAAATAGATGGTAATTCTAATTTAACAAATATTTTATGAAGATAATCGAAATCATCATAAATACTATTAGAATTATTATTCTGTAACGTATATGTAAAATTTTCACCATTTTGATTTAAATCTTGATTAATATAAGTATGATTATATTCATTCGTTTTTGACATTACTATATTCATATAAATAAATATTTTATAAATATATTTAATTTAATTTAAAATTGATTTTATTTATTTTATTATTAAAAAATGAGTATTCAACTCAATACGGATGGTATGATTCATGAATTTGAAAAATGTGTTAGGTCTAATCTACAAAATATTGTATCACAGGTATGTGAAGGTGAAAAATTAAATTATGTAGAAATTGTTGAAAAATACGGCCATTTAGGACTGAATGATGAACCAATTATACGTGATTATAAACAGAAAAAAACACGAGCCGTTAAACCACCATTATTTAAAGATAGATGTAATGCATATGCTGCAGGAGGAAAACAATGTTTACGATCAAAAAAAGATGACGTAGACTATTGTAGAAGACATAAACATAAAAGAACATATGGTACTATTCATGATAAACCACCAGATGTAATGAATTCAAAACAAGAAGATTTATTAAAATTAGAGGAAAACGAATTAGATGAAAATAATGAATTAGAAATAGAACATAAGGGTAATCTTATTACATTAGAAAATGGAATTGAGGTTGTGTTTATTCCTACAACAGGTTTATGTTATTCTTATGGAACAAAAAAAATGGAATTATTGGGAAAATTAAGTAATGATAATAAAAAAATTATAATTTAGTTTAAGTTATTAAAATAAAAATAATTTATATATTAGAATTAAATGAACTCTAAAATATTTGATAATATTTGTAAAAAATTAAGTGAAAATAAAGAAATAAAAGAATCTATATTAAATATAAAAGAATATATTGATTCAAGTTTTATTTTTTTATATATTGTTTGTGCTTTAATAATTGTGGTATTGCTTATTACTATTTCATTATTATTAATGATTATATATATATTAAAAAAAAATGATATCTTTTAATATTTAGAAAAATGGCTTTAATTCTAAAATTCTATCACCCTTTACAGTTGTTGGTTTAGGTAAATCTATTGGAATTAAATTATTATTGATTTTATCTAAATATAATTCATAACTTTTAATATTTTTTATTATATTATCGGTTGAATACTTAATAACTATATCATTTAATCTATTTAACTCATTTTTAACCTCTGTTTTATTAGAAAAATTATTAGTACAATTATTTAAAAATATAGATCTCATTATAATCAATAAATCATTTTTAGATTGTTTAGATATATTGTAATTATACTTTCTACGAATTGAATTTATAATTTTCAAGTGAATTAGATTTATATTTTTTTCAGATAAAAATAGATTTGAAATCACATTTTCTTCTGTTATACCTTCTATAGCAGTTTTTTTAAAATTATTATTATTAATATTCATATATTATATATAAATATTTAAAATTGATATTATTAATTTAAAATTTAAAATTCAAAATGTCATATAATGAGGATGTCAATATATGGTCTTTGTATGAAAATATATCAGATACATTTTTAGAAGAAACAAATGAATTAATAGAAAATAAGAATGTAATAGATAATAAAAAAACTGAAATAAATATAACTCACCGCCATGAAGATATTTGTAGGAATTGTAATACTAATACAGATTTTAAAATAGAAGACGGGTATAGATGGTGTAGTAAATGTGGAGAAAATAATGGTATTTTTATTGATACTACACCAGAGTGGCGTTTTTATGGTTCAGAAGACAGTAAATCTTCTGACCCAACTCGGTGTGGGATGCCTGTTAATAATTTATTATGTAATATGTCATGTGGGACAATGATAAGTTCAAAAGGAAATAGTCCAGAGGTAAAACGCTTAAGAACCATCCATAAATATATAACAAGTAATTATAATGATAGAGCAATTTTGTCTATATTTGAAAATTTAAATATTATTGCCTCAAATAATAATATTAATTCAATGATTGTTGATCAGGCAAAAAAAATATATAAAGATATTCGTGATATTAAGATATCTCGAGGAATAAATAGAGATGCATTAGTAGCTACTTGTTTAATGGCCAGTTTAAATATTAATAATGTATCACGTAGTCAAAAAGAAATTGCTGAAATTTTCAATATAAATCAGTCTCATATTACACAGGGGCGTAAGAAATTATTAGAGTTGAATAATTTCATTAAAAATAAATTAATTTACAGTATAAATATTACTACACCTGAAAATTTTATTCCACGTTTTTGTTCAACATTAGATATTGAAGATAAATATATTAATTTAATGAAATTAATATGTAAAAAAGTTCAGAAATTACCTGATATATCCGAAAATACTCCACCTGCTATTGCAACTGGGATTATATATTTTATATGTTATTTATGTAAATTGAATATATCAAAAAAGAAAATTTCAGATATGTGTAAAATATCGGAAGTAACCATAAATAAATGTTTTAAAAAATTATTAATATTTGTTGATTTATTATTTTCTGAGGAAATAAAAAAAACTTATAATATAAATTATACTATAAAAATAAAATAATAATCTTGTATAATTTTAGTTATTCAAATTTAATATAATATATTATAATATATTATAACATAATGGATAAATTTACACCTAATTTTGAATTAGACGCAAACACTTTTAATTTTTTAAATATGAATGAATTTAGAAAATTTTTAATTGAAAATAAAGTATCCGTAAGTATTGTATCATTTGCTGTTGCATATTATTTAAAAGAATTAATTGATTCATTTTATGAAAATATTATGTTTTGTGAAGATAATACTAAAATTATTGATTCTTATGATATTTGTATTTTAGGTATAAATATTCGTTTAGGTCGATTTATTAAATCTTTTTTAAAATTCTTTGTTAGTTGTATATTAATTTTTTATATAGCACGGTTTTTAACTGATTTAGTAGATTAATTTTTTAAATATAAATTTCAAATAAAAATTTTTAAATAAAAATAATAATTTATTTTTTTTTTTACTTATTAAAATATATGTTTATATATATATATATATGGACCTTAAATCAATCTATAATGAAAATATATTAGTAGATATAAATAATTTAAATATTTTTTTAAAAGAAAAAAATGGTAGTGTAGACGATTATTTATTAATGGAATTAAAAAATAAAATAGGTAACAAATGTAACAAGGATGGTTTAGTAAAAAAAAATTCAATTGAAATTATCTTCCGAAACTGTGGTGAATTTATATTTAATGAACAAATATTGTATAAAATAAAATTCTCTGCTGATATTTTATATCCTACAGAAGGATGTCTTTTAGAAAATTGTAAAATTATTTTTATCAGCAAAGTCTTATATATAGCAAAACCAGAAAATAGTGATTTAATTGTATTATTACCAAAAAAATTTATAGAAAATTCTCTTAGCTTAAAAAATAAAATTAATGTAGTATGTTTAGATAAATATTATGAATTAACTGATAAGTATATGTTTATTATTGGAATTCCACATTTTAATAATCCAACACAAGAATTTATATTATCTGATTTGAAAGATGATAATATATGTAAAAATATTTTAGAAGATTTTCAAAAAAATGATGAATATCAATGGCTTAATGAAAGATTATTTAGAGATAAATTAGAAGAAGTAGAAGAAACGATAGATATAGATTATAATTTAAATAGTTCAATAAGAAAACCACAAAAAACAAATTTAATTTTAATAAAATTACGTGAAGATTTGAATACTATTTTAAAAGAATCACAAAAATGTATAATGTATCAAGTAAATACTAGTACGTTAAATACATATGAAGATTTATTTAATATTATTGAATTAATTGATAATGGTATTACACTATATACCGAACCGATATATTTAAACTATAAAAATGAATTAATTAATAATGATTTATTTGATTATGAACAATATAATAATATATTAAGTCAGGTATATAATCTCGAATTTATAGAAAATAAAAACAAAACAGGGATAATTAATAAATCTAATGAGTGTTATATTATATCATCTATTTATATGCTACAGAACTGTAAAATATTTAGAAAAAAAATAAGTAATTTAGTAAAAAATGGTGATGGAGCTCAATCTTACAAAGAATTATTAATTGAATTAGATGGATTATTAAATGAAAAAATTAAAAATATAGACCGTTTCAAGGAACTACTTAATATGCGTATTGAAGGTGACGAATATATTAATTTTAACTTATCAAATATACAAAATATATATGATTTTATTAATATTTTATTCTATTTTATAGACAAAAATAGAATAAATAATATAAAAATACATAAACATTATGTTTATTCTGATATAATAAATGTTAAAAGTTTCACTGAGATAAATAATACATATAGTATTTCACATTATATAGAAGAATTGACTAAGAACCATGATGATCTTTTAAAAGAATTTTATTCTATTGTGGTAAATGAATATTCTTGTTCAGAATGCCAATTTAGATATTATCATATTAAAAATAAATTTACTATAAATATAGATATTAACAAAAATAATACTATAGCTAATTGTATACATCATTCTAGTAAAATACCAGTAGATATTAACGGTTTAAAATGTCAAGTATGTGAAGCATCGTCTATTAGCAGGTTAAGTTATTTTTATAAAAATCCTCACGAGTATTTATTATTTGATATAAATAGGATAATTTTTGAAACTGGTACTTCTATAAAAAAAAATCAGCAAGAATTATTTGTAAATAATAGAGTTCATTTTAAAATGATAAATAAAGCAAATTCAATAAATAATCTTACATTTGATAATTATATATTAGATTTGAAAAGTATTATATGTCATATTGGAACAGTTTCAAATGGTCATTATATTACATTAAATAAAAATAAGAATAATTTATTTGAATTACATATTGATGAAAAAAATTATATTATCAGGAGTGCCGATTTTTATGATTTATCATTATTTAAGAAAAATGTTTCTAATGTCGTTTATCAAATAAATAATATAGATAACCCAATGAGTGACATTCATTTATTATTATATGAAGAACATTATAATAATGTCAATGAACCAGAAACATTTGAGAATTTTATTAAAAATGAAGTTGGAATAAAAGTTAGTGGTAAATTGTTAGGAGGTTCTTCTCTTCCCCCGGTTGAACAAACTAAAAATCCATTGGAGAAATTATTTTATTCTGGATTAATAACAAAAAAAATAGATTTAATAAATATAATTAATAATTACTATGAAACTATACATATTATTATAACTGGAAATGAAACAGAAAATGAATTAATTCTTAAAATAAATACATTTTGGTTGCAAAATATGAGACTAATTAATAACTCTATTCATATGTTTTATAACGAAGTTATTATTAATTATATTAAAAATTTAAAAAAAGAAATAACACTTGAAAATCAAATCACATTTTTAGAATCAAAACCGACTGTAGATTTCTTATATGATATAAATAAAATTTATATAGGTTCTACTGGATATAATAGAAATGAAACTAATCATTGGGATGTTATTTATGGTGTAAATGATAATCAATTAGATCTTTATTCGAACCATTTTAATTCAATAGAAATTAATGATACATATTATAATAAAGAAGATGAAATAAATTGGGCCACTGTTAAAAATAATATTGAACAACTTAGTAAGGACAAATTTAAACTTTCTATTGTATTTAATAATAATTTTATTAACAAAATAATAAATACAGATATATCTGAATTGAAAGGTATTATAGAGTCTGAATTTAATAACTATTGGGATAATCGACTTGATTTAGTTTCAGATTCTACTGAAAATATTGTATTTATATTTAATTCTAATTTTGAATATAATCCAGATAATTTTAATAAAATAAAATTATTAAATGATAAAATTCTCAATTTATATAAAAACACTATTAACTTTGTTTTTGAAATTTATAATAATGACTGGTATAATGAAGTTGTATATAATTATTTTATATCTGAAGATCTAGCATATGTTACATTAATAGTAAATAATGATAATAGTGATTTTGGTTATAATTTTGATCCTATACAAAATTTTGAATTTATAAATAACAAAGAATTTAAAATATCATATATAAAATTATACGGTTCCGAAAGTAAATACAATGGCAACCACTCTTCTGATTTATACAAAATCATTAAGAAAATAAGAGATGATGATATTAAAGAAAATAAAAAATTCATATCTGAAATAAAACCTAGTAAAAAACATTTTATATATTTTAATAATTTAGAAACAGATTTCAATAATATAAGATATACAAAAAAATATTCTGATAGTACCGATGAAACATTGAAACTAATAGAGGCTGATACTATTAGTGACAAAGAAAATGAAGACGAAAATGACGGAGAAAATGAAGGAGAAAATGAAGACGAAAATGACGGAGAAAATGACGGAGAAAATGAAGACGAAACTGACGAAGAAAAATATAAATTACAGGATAGTGACTTACTTGATGAAGAAACAACTAGTTCAAATATTAATATGCCGTCTTCGGTATTTGATGCAAAGTGTTTGTATAATATTTTAGAAAAAATAAATAATAATTAATTTCATAATTTAAAAAAATAACATTTGAATATTATATAGAATGAAGGACGAAAAAAAAAAATTTACAGACGACATGATAAATCAAATCTTATATAAGTTAAGTATAATATCATATATTAAACAGGGGGAAAAATTATATTGTGACGATGAATCTAATATTTTTGTTGATAATTCTTATATCCCATCCATATCAAGATATATAACAAATCAAAATAGGAATGTTACAATTAAAAATATAAAAAATATTATCGATGATGTAATCAATGTAACCGATCTTATATATAGAAATGAAATAAGTGTAAAAAAAAATGAAAAAGAGAAAAATGAAAGAATGATTAAGTCATTTTTCAAAGAATCTAATGAAAAAATACTTAAAACTTTTTATATAAAAATAACATGTGCATTAGATGGTTTAAATAATTTAAAATTAACATATAGTAGTGATATACCAACCAAAACAAGTATAGATTTATTAATAACTAAATTACGTTCTAGAATCACACGATTAGAAAGCATTTTAATTGTAGCAGTTTAAAAAATTATTTTTATTAAATTTAAATTGATTTAATATATATATATATATATATATATATTTTTTTTATTAAAATGAATAATTTTTGTTCATGCTTTTATAATGTTGTTTCACCTACTCTAAACAGTATTTATAAAACTTTACCATCCTCTCCAGAATGGAATAAACACCATTATACAAATCAAGATTGCCAACCGGATGAAGAATTTTCTGAAGAAAAACGTATTGATTTTCATAAAGATTTATTAAAACTAATTAATTATCCAAATGAAACATATTATATAAAAAAATTTGATAACCACCCCGATGGCCCTATTAAAAGCTATTTACAAGGGCTTGTTATTTATAAACGAAGTAAATTATAATTTAACCCTCTCCTGCTAAATGAGTTAAATAAGATGGTTTGGGAGCATATTCTGGACATAATTTAGCCATATTTTGTGTTGCTTCATCCTGTATTTTTAATATTTCACCTTCAAATTCAATCATATTTATTTTTGTTTTTTTTTCTATCATATCTGTTTTTATTATATCTTTTAGAGCCCATAAATAACCCGCACCATAATTTGCATGTAATACTGATATCATTGCATTTTTATCCTGTTTGGCGGCAGTTGACCAACGTGCCGCCTGTCTTATTAATTTTTTTGCCGTAAATTCTATTTGTTTTTCCATATTATTTTTATTATTTTTATTATTTTTATTATTATTATTATTATTATTATTTATAAAAATGTACATTAGTATCATTCCTAATATAACCCCATATACAAAATTTATTATAATATATAATGTTATATATTATAATTATTTTTAATATAATTACAATGAAAACTGGATTTTTCATGTCTTGATTTATTATTAATTATTACCCTCTCCCATAAATACATATTTATAAAAATCTAATAAAATGAGAATATGATAGAATTAAAAATATACTAAAAAACTATCAATAGAAAAACGAAAGTCTAAAACTATCTAGTCGGCATGGGTTTTAAATATTATAAAAAATCTAAAAAATCTAAAAAATCTAAAAAAT
>TARA_B110001452_G_scaffold38505_1_pt1 | contig 10733 bp, 10 predicted proteins | sample TARA_B110001452 | Tara Oceans TARA_B110001452 (sample SAMEA4396971) | marine metagenome | biome: Polar Biome; feature: [DCM] deep chlorophyll maximum layer (ENVO:01000326); material: water (ENVO:00002006), including particulate matter (ENVO:01000060) such as... | depth 25 m
AGATGTTGTTGGTCGACCTAAGCATAATTATTCTATATATAAAAAGATTATTAATAATGGTCTTTCTTTTCACGAGATAAATGACTTAATAGGTGTTCGTATCATCACTGATGATGTAAAAAATTGTTATTCAATTCTTGGTCTTGTTCATGCTAATTTTCAACCTGTCCTCGGACGATTTAAAGATTTTATTTCAATGCCGAAGTTTAACTTATACCAAAGCCTTCATACAACAGTCCTGACACCTGAGGGAAACAGAGTTGAGATTCAAATCAGGACTCGTGAAATGCATTACCGTGCTGAGTTTGGCGTCGCTGCACATTGGAAATATAAAGAAAAACCCTCTAATGATCTATCTGAATGGACTAGCGAATTAAATAATATCTCAAATGAATACCCGGATCCAAATGAATTTCTTCAACATATGAAGCTTGATTTATATGAAGATGAAATATTCTGTTTAACACCAAATGGTGATGTAGTAACCCTACCATCTGGTTCAACGGCAGTAGATTTTGCATTCGCTGTTCATACAGAAGTTGGTGAAAAGATGATAGGGGCAAAAGTTAACGGTAAGCTATCAAATCTTAGTAATAATATTAAAACCGGAGATACTATTGAAGTTTTAACAACTAACGATAACAGTAAAGGGCCAAGTCGTGACTGGTTAAATATAGTAAAAACCTCAAGGGCACGATCAAAAATTAAACAATGGTATCAGAAACAAATGAAAGATGAGGATATACAAAAAGGTAAGCAAATATTAAATATATGGCTTGACGATAACACGGATATTTTAAACTTTGCAAACAAAGATGATATTCTTAAAAACATCCTAATTGATACTTCTTTACCAAACTATGAAATGTTTTATCAAAAACTTGGTAGCGGGACCCTAAAAATTGAAAACATAGCTAATAAGATAAGAAAATTTGTCTTTCCTGAAGAAATTACAGATGATGAAGATATATTTACTCCTGAAGTTAAAACTAGTGAAAATTCAGAACTCATAATCGTAGAAGGATATGATGATATTAAGGTGAGGATGGCAAAATGCTGTGTACCTGTACCTGGTGATGATATTTTAGGATTTGTGACAATTTCAAATGGTATCTCCGTTCATCGTTCTGATTGTATGAGTATTCAGATAGATAGTACAAAAGGGGAAAGAATAATTGATGTTGCATGGGGATTTAGTACACATACTGGAAATATTATTTGGCTTGAAATTGAAGCTATAGATAGGCCGTATCTATTAAGAGATGCAACAATAGCAATATCAGATAATGGTGGAAATATATTAGTAGCTAAGTCAGTAACCAGCAGTAAAAGAATAGTTAGTTTAGTCTTTCAAATTGAAATCAGTGATAACACTCAGCTTCAAGAGATTATTAAAGACTCGAAAAATATCGAAAATGTATTTGAAGCTGCACGAATATTTCCAGGTAAAAAATGAATTCTGAAATATATAAATTTACAAGCTTTACAACTTCAAACTGTTATGTATTGAGACCTTTTGGTAATGAGATATGTATATTTGTCGACTTACCTCCTGATTTAACTGAACCCCTTGATTATGTAAATAAAAACAACTTATCCATTGGTGGAGCCCTTGTGACGCATGGTCATTTTGATCATGCTTTAGGAATGTCTCTTTTTCCGTCAAATATATTCATGAATCTAGAAGATGAGTTTTTAGCAAGAAACCCACAAGAGCAGATTGCTATGTTTACCAATAATAACTTTCAAGCTGAGCAATTTAATGGAGAAATTAAAAACATTAATGAAATACCATATCAATTTATCAAATCTCATCATAATCCGGGTCACACTGCAGGAAGCACTTCATTTGAGTTTCCAGAATTAGGTATAATCTTTACAGGAGATTTTGTATTTAAAGAATCTATAGGACGTACAGATCTTAAAACTGGTAATCACTCTGAAATGATTAGTTCAATAAAGAATGTATTTACAAATTTTAATCCAGACTATGAAATACTTCCTGGTCACGGTGATTCTGAAAAAGTTAGTATCATAAGTAAAGATAATATTTTTATAAGGGAATATATAAATGATTGAGCAAGTTAAAGGCACTCAAAATATATATCAAAATGACTCTGAAAAGTATCTACATGTAAGGAAGTGTTTTTTTGATGTGTTCAATAAATCTGGATATTCATATATTCAAACACCTCATTTAGAGCACAGTGAGCTATTCGAAAAATCAATTGGTGAGAATTCAGAGATTGTATCTAAACAAATGTACCAATTTAATGACAAGGGTGGAAGAACCTTAGTTTTAAGACCTGAAGGAACCTCCAGTATTGTTAGGTACCATGCTCAAAATCAAAAAGAGTTAACAAACCAATATTCATACTTTGGGCAGATGTTTAGGTATGAAAATCCCCAAAAGAATAGATATAGAGAGTTTACGCAGGGTGGCGTTGAGATTATTGGTAACCTCGATGCCTTTTCGGATTTTCAGGTTATAAATGATTCTATAAGATTCTTAAATAGTTTAAATTTAACGTTTACACTTGAAATAAATACAATTGGTTCTATCGATGATCGTGAACTTTACAGCAAAGAACTTTATACTTATTTTAAAACTCACGAGAATGATCTCTCTGATGAAAGTAGAGAAAAACTTGATTTAAATACACTTAGGATATTAGATTCGAATAATTCACTTGATTCAAACGTTATCAAACACGCACCTGTAATAAGTAACTTTATAAATGATATTTCATTTCAGAAGTACGAATCGCTTAAATCTTTATTGAATAATAGCAATATTAAGTTTAAAGAAAATACAAGACTTGTGAGGGGCCTTGATTATTATAACGATCTAACTTTTGAATTTATAAATAATGATGGAGTTGTCTTAGGTGGCGGTGGTCGTTATGATCGATTGGCTGAAATTCTTAATATTGGAACATTTAATGGTGTCGGAGTAGCTTTCGGAATAGAGAGAATAATGAACATTATTGATATTAAAAATAAATCTCCAAAAGTTTACATCATTGGAACCGACATAGATAAAATTGCTCAATTGTGTATATTATTAGATAAAAATGATATAGACTATTCTAAGCCTCCACGTTTATCAAAAATTAATTCACAATTTAAAAGCGCTAAAAATCTTGGAGCCAAATATGTAGTTAATACTGATGAAGATACAATTAAAGACTTGGAGAATAACACTTCAGTAGAGTTCAATGTAGAGGTATTAATTGAGAATTAAAGAACTATCCAATATAGAAAATGGCACAACCATCAAAGATCTTTATGGATGGGTTGACAGCATAAGAGATCATGGGGGATTGACTTTTGTTGACTTAAGAGATTTTGACTCAAAAATACAGTTAGTTTTTGATAAGGAATCAACTATAGATACTACTCTTAAAAACGAGTACTATATTCAGATTTCTGGTGTGTATAGTAAAAGAGAAGATTCTCTTGTAAACAAAAAAACACCCTTTGGCGAGTATGAAATATTGATTGACTCCTTAATGGTTATCAATGAGAGCAAAACGTTACCTTTTCAAATAGAAGATAGCATTGATACAGATGAAAGTATTCGTCTTAAATATAGATACTTAGATTTGAGACGTACTGAAATGAAACATAACATTGTTGCTAGATCGAAAACATTTAAAAGTATTCGGAATATTATGAACAAACTAGATATCTTAGAGATAGATACTCCAACTTTAATAAAATCAACACCAGAAGGTGCAAAAGATTTCCTTGTTCCATCTAGAAAATCACCTGGCTCATTTTATGCTTTACCCCAATCGCCACAAATGTATAAACAACTTTTTATGATGTCTGGGTTTCCAAATTATTATCAAATTGCTAAATGTTACAGAGATGAAGACTCTAGAAAAGACAGGCAACCTGAATTTACCCAATTAGATCTTGAATTTTCAAACGGTACGCCGCAATTGGTTAAAAAACATATTGAAACCATAGTTCAACATATTTTTGATGAAGCATTCGATCTAAAAATAGATTTGCCATTTAAAACTATGACCTATAAAGAAGCGATGACACTATATGGTACTGATAAACCCGACTTAAGAATAAAAGAAACTATTAAAGACATAAGTGAGATATTTGCTAATACAGAAATTAATTTCGTAGAGGAAATAATTAATAATGGCGGTAGTGTTTTGTCGCTCCATTCAGAAATTAATTACAGCAGAAAGGACATAGACATACTTGATGAGTCTATTAAATCATTGGGTTCAAATGGTTTAGGTTGGTTTAAGATTTTAGATAACGAAGTATCAGGTCCGCTTGCAAAGCTTCTACTTCCAGAAGAAAAAGATGAAATAATTAAGTTTGGTAACGGTATCTTGGTTTTCCAAGCTGGCGATATATACGAAGTTGGTAAATATATGGATGTTCTTAGAAGAGATCTTTTTGTAAACAAGACTGAAGATATTACTAGTTTCGTTTGGGTTGAAGATTTCCCGTATTTTGAAGTTGAAAATGATGTTTTACAGCCATCACATCATCCATTCACTGCTCCTAAAGACACGTCTAATTTTAAACAAAATCCTAATGAGTCTATAGCCTTACATTATGATCTCGTATTAAACGGAGTTGAACTTGGATCTGGTTCTCAAAGAATAAATAATCCTGATCTACAAAAACTTGTATTGGAGAAGTGGGGGCTTTCAAATGAAGATATTGAAAATAGATTTGGTTGGTTTATTGAAGCTTTATCATACGGGACACCGCAACACGCAGGTTTTGCTATTGGTATCGACCGATTAGTTGCTGAAATACTTAAACAACCTTCTATAAGAGACGTCATTCCTTTTCCCAAGACACAATCAGGTATGGACCCTCTAACTGATGCTCCATCTACAATAAATGAGATTGATTTAGTTGAATATAACCTAAGGTACGTAACTGATGAACAGTAATGAAATACGAACTAAGTTTCTGGAATATTTTCAATCATTAGATCATAAAGTTCTAAGTTCGGCTTCTCTCATACCTCATGATGAGACTCTTCTTTTTACCGCTGCTGGAATGGTCCCTTTAAAAGATTATTTTTCTGGATACAAAAAACCAGTCAATCAGAATATGACTTCATCACAAAAATGTATCCGAACTATAGATATTGACATCATAGGAGATACAGATAGACACCTTTCATTTTTTGAAATGTTGGGTAACTTTAGCGTCGGTAAATATTTTAAAAAAGAAGCGATTACTTATTCTTATGAATATATAACTAAGCATTTAAACATTCCCCTAGAAAAACTCTGGTTTACTGTCTATAAAGATGATGAAGAAGCATATGATATTTGGAAGAACCATATTGGTGTACCTGTAGAACGAATACAAAGAGGAAACGAGGATAACTTTTGGCACATGAATATCCCAGGACCTTGTGGTCCTTGTAGTGAAATCTTTATTGACAGGGGAGAGGCGTACGGAGAAGAAGGTGGTCCTATTGGTGGTGGTGAAGATAGGTATATTGAAATTTGGAATCTTGTATTCATGGAGTCTATACAAGAAAAACCATTTGAAATTGTTGGCGAATTGCCATCAAAAAATATTGACACCGGTATGGGCCTTGAAAGATTAGCTATGGTCCTACAGGAGAAGGATTCACCTTTTGAAATTGATACATTCTCAAATATGTATGATGCACTGAAACAGGTTGTTGTGAAAAGTGATAAAAAATTGGAACGAATAGTACTGGATCATATTAAAGCTTCAACGTTTATGATTTCTGATGGAGTCGTCCCCACAAATGAAGGTAGGGGGTACGTCCTAAGAAGACTACTTAGAAGAGCTATTCGGGCATTAAATATAGTCTCTGAGGAACTTATTTCTCTATGCTTTCTCGTAGATATAGTGATTGAGAACTATAAAGATAGCTACCCTGAACTCCTAGAAAATAGTCAGAAAATTAAAAAACTCATAGAGTCGGAAGAGGGTTTATTTCATAAAACATTATTAAAAGGTACATCAGAAATTACTTCAAAACTAAACTCTGGTGTGAACTTCACTACTAAGGATGCATTTCAACTGTTTGAAACATTTGGATTCCCGATCGAACTTACAGAAGAAATAATCTCTGAACATGGGTTATTGATAGATAGACAAGAATTTAATAATTTGTTTGAACAACATAAACAAAAATCAAGTAAAAATAAACACAAGAATTCACAAATTACCCTAGATACAGACAGCAATAATTTTGTTGGGTATGAAAATCTTAATCTTGAATCCAAGATTTACGATATTAAGGACACAGATGAAGGTAAGGTAATTTTTACAGAAGATACTCCTTTTTATTATGAAGCTGGTGGGCAGGTATCTGATGAGGGTTATTTAATAAGCGATTCTACAAAAATACCAATTAAAAAACTTATACAAACAAACTCAGGCGCAGTAGGATATCTGGTTGATTATTCTGAAATACATATTGGAGACAATATAAAGCAAGTAGTTGATTCTGATTTCAGAAATGCTGTCTCCAAAAGTCACACAGCTGCACATATTGTACATGCATCCCTTCGGAATATATTAGGATCACATGTTGCACAAGCAGGGTCTCATGTCGCACCGGGAAAGTTTCGTTTTGATTTCAGCCATACAAGTAAGGTTTCGAAAGAAGAATTAGATATTATCTTTAAAGAAAGTAATCAGAGTGTATTTGGTGATTTGATTATTCAAACGGACATAATGAACATTCAAAAAGCCAAAGATGAAGGAGCCCTTGCTTTTTTTGGTGACAAATATGATGATGACGTAAGGGTTGTAAGTATTGGCAACTTTTCAAAAGAGCTGTGTGGAGGTACACATGTTTCAAATTCTCATGATGTCGGATTAATAGTACTTACTGGAGAGTCATCCATTGGGTCAAACCTTAGACGTGTTGAAATGCTGTCTGGTTCTGACGCATATAATTTTTTGACTAATGCGTACAATTCCTATGCAAGTGTTAGTGAGATACTTAAAACAACAGTAGAAGATGTTCCAAAAAAACTGTCTGCATTTCTTGAGGATTTTGAGGAACTTACTAGTAAAGTTTCGAAGTATAAAAACTCTGAATTAAAATCATTAACTGAAGCCATAGTTGCTTCAACTGAAGCTATAAAAGATAAACATGTGTACGTAGGTCAAGTATCTTTAAGTTCCAATAGTGAACTAAAAGATTTAGCACTCCAATGTATAGCAACTAATAAAGTCGATATTATTATTTTACTTTCTAAACTTGGGGACAAGACGGGCATAGTAGGAGCTGTTCGTAAAAATATTCAAATAGATATATCTAAAATTATAGGTGAAGTTTCAAAACTTTATGGAGGCGGGGCATCTAAAGATCCGTCTCTCTCAATTGGTGGTGGTCCTTCTGAGTATGATAATGATTCAGCCCTTTCTTATATTGAAAATGCACTTTTAGAAATAATCTAATATGAACATACTTGGACTTGATTATGGTGAAAGATATATTGGATGTGCAGTTTCAACTGTTAAATCAAATACACCATTTGCACTAAAAATAATCGATACAAAAGTTTCTGATGTGGACGTTAATATTCAAAAAATAATTGATGATTATAAAATCACAAGCATTGCAATAGGATATCCTATTGGCTTGAATAATCACGAAACAAGAATGAGTAAATTAGTGGATGAATTTATAAATAATACCCTCGAACCTAAATTTAATTTGAAAGTCTCTAGAGTTGATGAAAGAATGACTTCAACAATAATTACAGGTTCTAATAAAGACCGTATTGATGATATATCAGCATTACAAATTCTTGAAACATATCTTGCTAATGTATAAATCTTATCTACGCAATAGAACTTTCCTGCTTATCATGATCACTACAGTATCAATTTTTTCAGGTATTTTATTCTCTAATAATATTGCAGATTCTATAGAACAAAATGAAATGATCAACATAGGTATAAATAGTCCTGAATATCAACTATTGGATATTTCCATTCCACAAGGATCGTCTGCATCAGACATCGCATCATTACTTTCTTCTGAAGGAGTAATATCTTCTCAATTAGCTTTTGAACTTTACTTAAGGACAGAAAATTTAACCGATAAACTAAGAGCGGGTGAATATGAAATTCCTAATAATTTGGAATTTTCACAAATCACAGACATATTGTTAAAGGGTCCACCTCTTAAAACTTACACAATCACTGTACCGGAGGGTCTCTGGATAACAGAAACACTTCTTTCTATTTCTTCTCAGACTGGATTCGACTATGATTTATTACTTAATTCATTATTATCTGGTCAAGTTAAAAGTAACTATCTATATTTGAACGATCCTTCACTATTAAGTAACTGGGAAGGGTTGCTTTACCCGAACACATATCAAATTGATATTGAATCAAACGGTGAAGAAATACTACAACTAATGGTTGATGAACTCGAGTATGTGACCGATAAACTTCTATTAGACAATAATTTACCTCAATGGATAGATTCCTACACACAATTTTTTACTGTTGCAAGCTTGGTAGAAGCTGAATCTAAGCTACAGGAAGACAGACCCCTTGTTGCTTCGGTTATAAAAAATCGTTTAGAAGATGATATGCTAATTCAAATTGATGCAACCATTTTATATGCACTTCAAAAAAGAAAATCCCAGGTTCTTTTAGTAGACCTTCAGTTTGAATCTCAGTACAATACATATAAATATTTAGGTCTTCCTCCAACACCAATATCTGGATTTGGTGAAAGATCTCTACAAGCTGTCCTAGACACACCAGAAAATGACTATTTGTACTACCTTTTAACTGATAAAAATGGCAAAATGTCTTTTACAGCGGATTACACAGACTTTATTAATATGAAGAATAAAGCAAAAGAAGAAGGAGTTATTCCATAATGGTATCTACAAATGATATAAGGCCTGGGCAATCGATTCTTTTAGATGGAACACTCTATTTAATTCTAGAATACCAACATGTAAAACCCGGGAAAGGCAAAGCATTTGTTAAAACTAAACTTAAGAACCTTTCTAGTGGAGGTGTAGTCGATAAGACGTTTCGTGCTGATGAAGATGTGCAGCAGGCATTTATTGATAAACAACAATTTCAATACCTGTACAAAGATGGTGAAAGCTATATATTTATGAATAACGAAACCTTCGAGCAAATTAGTTTGAATAATGATATCGTTGAAAATAAGTATCTTTATTTAACATCAAATCAAGAAGTCACTATTCAAATGTATGGTGACACACCTATAGATTTAGTACTTCCTCCTACAGTTAACCTACTTGTCACAAGCGCAGAACCAGCTGTAAAAGGTGACACAGTGTCTTCATCCACAAAATCTGTTACTTGTGAGACTGGTTTAATTTTAAATGTACCAATGTTTATTGAAGAAGATGAATTGATCAAAGTTGATACTAAGAATTCATCCTATATGACTAGAGTTCAATGAAAGATTTTAGAACAGTTTCATTTGAGTCTCTTTTTAATGCTGAACTAGATTATGAAAATTTAGAAATTATTAAAAACAAACTAGCTGAAAATCAATTATTGAGATGTAATCAATTAATTGAGAATACTAAGTTAACATCCGATAGGATTATTAACTCGATTGAAACATATAGTAATAACTGGTCATATGCTCGCATTGGTAAAGTTGAAAAATGTACCTTAACCCTCGGTATATCTGAATTAATAATGAACTTAACCCCACAAAAAGTAATTATTTCAGAATGGGTAAAAATCACAGATAAACATTCATCTGAAAAAGGCGCAAAGTTCGTTAATGGTATTTTAAATTCAGTGAGTAATGAGATTGAATAACTTTAACCAAGATGTCGTATCTATAAAGTTGAAGCGAAATAATTTTCTAATTAATTTTTCGATGATGAATGATGATCTTTTTGAAAATTTACGCACCTCTCGATCAGATAATGAACTCAATTCGATAAGAGTACATAAATATTTAACCCACACAAAAGTTGTTGGCAAAGTAGAAACTGCAAGATTCCTAGATACAATAGGTTTAGATGAAAAAACAACAATTGGTCAAATTACAGACAAGAATATATCTCAGATTCTTGATTTCTTCAAAATAAAATGATATTTATATTTTCTGGGCCCTCAGGTGTTGGTAAATCAACAATCATAGATGCAATTCGACAAAAACGTGACTTTCAATTTTCTGTATCTTACACTTCTAGAAACATAAGAGAAGGAGAATATAACGGGGAAGATTATAACTTCGTTTCTGAGGCAGATTTTTTAAAATTAGTAGAAGATGATTTTTTTATTGAATATGAAAAATATGGTAGAAATTATTATGGAACAAGTAAAAATTCAGTTAACGATTCTACAAATTCACTGATACTTGATCTTGAGGTAAATGGTGCAACTAAACTTCTTTCAACAAATAAAGATTACGTTGGTATTTTTATAGATATTGATGACAAAGAGTTGATTAAAAGGCTTACCAAAAGGGGTCATAATGAAGCATTTATTGACGAAAGAATGAGATTAGCTGAATATCAAAGAAGTTTTCAAGATAAATTTCACTACAAAGTTGATAATAAAGATATAAACACTACGGTTAGTAAGATATTAGATATAATATATAGTCTGGAGGAAAGATGATAAAACCACCTATTGAAGAATTGTTAAAAGAAACACCTGGAAGATTTGCGCTTGTAATAACATCTGCAAAAAGAGCTAAAGATATAAACTCATACTTTAAC
>TARA_B110001452_G_scaffold41909_1_pt1 | contig 10703 bp, 8 predicted proteins | sample TARA_B110001452 | Tara Oceans TARA_B110001452 (sample SAMEA4396971) | marine metagenome | biome: Polar Biome; feature: [DCM] deep chlorophyll maximum layer (ENVO:01000326); material: water (ENVO:00002006), including particulate matter (ENVO:01000060) such as... | depth 25 m
CGTTGAGTCGTACTCCGAGGGTGAACAAGTGTCTTGGTCAAACGTGAGCATTGATTTTGATTTCTCAAAGACAATCAGCAAGAATAGTTTGGTGACTTTCGGTATTGATCTTTTGGATGGGAGCGCCCCTGTCACAACAGATGCTTCAACAAGTTCGACCGTTACAGTCGAATTCTTTGAACATGGAATCTACAACATTACTGCCTATGCGATCGATGCTTCAAACTTGCAACTCAACACTTCACTTGACATTCAAATCGATTTGCGTATCGACTGGACTGAATCAAACACAAATGAACCTCAAACATTGATGTACAATCCGAACCCAGCCAATGGCGGTGTAAAACCACTGTTTGTGGTCATCAACTCAACCATTGAAAACCCAACACTTCTTGATGGAGTTGGGGTTGGTGGACGGTCTGTTGAAATCTCTTGGAACATTGCTGATGAGTACAACGATGTCTGTCAGAGTAAAAGAAGTCAGGTGAATGATGGTGAATCGGTGACTTGGGACACTCTTCATTTCAGCACGTATCTTGCCCATGAATTAAGAATCAACTATGAAGATGGACAGGATTATATTTCCGTGCAGCAATCAGTTTCAATTTTCTATTCAGACGATAGTTCTTGAACAGAATTCTGCGATTCTGTTCATCCCGTCTAAGCCTCAGCATTGTGCCTTTGATTTCAGTACAGATTACACATACAGTTCGCCCAGAACCGTTGTTGGTGATTGAGTACCGTAAAGCGAATCCTCAAAGTCAAGAGTTCAGTGGGTTGGCCATGGTGGCCCAACGATTAGATGGTAAAGCCTGCGCTGCGGAAGTCGAAGAGGAACTCCTTCTCCGAATTGCAGCATGTAAAGAAAAGGGCATCAAACCTCATTTGGCTGTTGTCATTGTAGGTGATGACCCTGCAAGTCATGTCTATGTTGGTTCTAAAGTTCGAGCATGTGAACGTCTTGGCATCCAAAGTACACACATTGAATTGGCTGCTGATTCGACAGAAGAACAGGTACGTGATGCAATTCTCTCCCTCAATGAGCAAGCAGGTCTTCATGGAATCCTTGTTCAATCTCCACTGCCGAATCACATGAATGAAGAAGCATTGACTGATTTGATAGATCCTGTCAAAGATGTCGATGGTTTCCATCCACAGAACCTTGGACGATTGGTTCAAGGGCGTTTGGATGGAATGTTACCGTGCACGCCAAGCGGTGTCATGCGCATGTTATCTTGGGCAGGGATCGAGACTGAAGGGAAAACAGCCGTCATTCTCGGCCGTTCTCGCATTGTTGGTATGCCACAATCGCTCTTACTCGGTGCTAAAGGTGTTGATTCTACGGTGACTGTAGCTCATTCACGTACCCAAAATACCGCTGAATTGTGCGCAAGTGCAGATATTGTCATCGCTGCTGTTGGACGCCCCGAAATGGTGACTGCAGATTGGATTAAAGATGGCGCAGTAGTTGTCGATGTTGGAATCAATCGAGTAGATGACACCAGTCGTGAACGTGGTTGGCGCCTTGCTGGCGATGTCCATCCCGATGTTGCAAACAAAGCCTCCTGGCTTTCTCCAGTCCCTGGTGGCGTAGGTCCAATGACAATTGCCATGCTGATGGAGAATACTGTTCGAGCCGCAGAACAATCTTATATCGCTTAACAACCCTCATAGGTTGGTGACTTTTAGGCTCAATCGTCATGGACCCAAAAGCACCAAGAATCGCTACGGCGACCCTCATTTTGGGAATGGTTACCTGGGTTTTGTCTCTGGTAAGTGTTGTTCTCAAACTTGGCTTTTCCAATGGCTTTGGAAATGAAGAGATCATACTTCTTATCATCGGTGGTCTACTTTTCGCCACTTCTTTTTGGGCTTCTCGGGAGCGAACCGAAATTCTAATGATTGAATCCATGACGGTCGAAGAGCAATTTGCAGCAATGGAAACAATGCCAAGCACAACCATTTCATCTACCACGGAAGTCGACCAATTCGGGTTTGAAACAAAACCTCCAGTCAGTACGGAGACGCAAGGTATTGTCGCCTCGATTTTAGGGACAACTGCAAGTGTAAACCCCGAAGATGTCAGCACAGCAATGGCTGCCTTATCATCAGGTGATTCGGGGAATATCGGGGCTGAATCGGTCCGGAACAATCCTGCACCACATGCGCATACTGAACAATTCCGTGAAGTGTTCAAGTCTTCAAGCACCACTCAAGATGGTTTTGAAAGAATGAAGGTTGAAAATATCCCCTTACCTGGCGAAAAGGAAGTTCGTTCAACACCTGATTTACCATGGCTAACCCCCGCGCACGATTTCCAAACGTCCGGCGCTGCTCACGTCCCCTTACCTGGTGCGCCTCAACCGACACCAGATGTCGAGCCGACTCAAATGGTCGTGCCTGGAATGCCCGATCTTGATGATTTATTTACCGACGACAACCAACAGACCATGGATAAACCCAAAACTCAAGAACTACCAAACCTTGACGATTTGTTCTGATATATTTCCATACTTCCATAGAGGTTGGACTCTTGGCTCAACACATGTGGACTGAGAAGTTTGACCTTCATAGCCATTCCACAAACAGTGATGGCCAGCACGCGGTTGAAGACGTTGCACGCATGATGTCGGAATCGAATGTTCGTTATTGGTCCCTCACCGACCACGACACGATCTCTGGATGGGGTGCTGCCCAAGCTGCTGCAGAAGCAAACGAGATGGTCTTTATTCCGGGTGTTGAAATCACTTGTATGCCAGGATTACCTGCGGACCCCTCCATTCTTGAACTCCGAAATCAACAACGAGCTTCAGACTCGTGGCATCTGTTAGCCTATTTCCCTTCAATGAAATTTCAAAGTGCGCATCACCTCGACTTTCAAGCATGGCTGGCGCCTTTAGGGGAAGGAAGAGTTCCTCGTATGCTCACCATGATTGAGAAACTGGGCGAACTTGGAATGCCAGTCGATTTCAATGCTGTTGTCGCACGTGCTGGTGACTCAGTTGGCCGGCCGCACTTAGCAGATGAGATGATGGCTTTGGGTTATATCGAAACACGACAAGAAGCGTTTGATAAGTGGATTGGCGATGGTAAACCTGCTCATATATCCCGCCCCCAACCAAGTATTGCTGAAGCCTGTGCAGCAGTTCATGCAGCCGGAGGTATTACCTCACTTGCCCATCCATTTTATTACTGCATTGATACGGTTGCTTTAGTTGCCTTTTGCCTTGAATTTGGCGTTGATGCGATTGAATGTTTTCACCGCAGTCACAGTGACGCTTACCGCTTCCAACTTTGGTCAGCAGCCAAAGGTTCAGGCCTTTCAGTGACTTGTGGTTCTGATTTTCATGGTACCCAGTACAACCAAACTCCAGGTCGTATGGCAGTCCCAACGATGACTCTGCCGGCTTCTCTCAAGAATTCGTTATCGTCTCGGCCCGAGAGATTGCATCAATCATGAGAGCGACTTCAAACAAGATGACAACAGGCATCGCTACCAAAAAGAGCGAGAGTGGGTCGGGAGGCGAAAGGAATGCTCCCAGCAAAAATGCTGCAAACCAAATGTGCCTCCGATACGAGCGTACGGTCGAACGCCCGACAATTTCCATTCTCAAGACGAGTAAAGTCACCAGCGGGGCTTGGAATCCAATGGCTGATGCAATGGCTAAATTCGCAATGAACCCAATGTAACTGGTAAGTCTCCATTCTGTTGCTAAACCAGCAGTTTGTGCATCCGTTGTCAAATATTCAAGGAGCATTGGGATGAGCCAATTCCATGCATAAGAGATTCCTCCTGCTAAAAGTAGAAGTGCAAAAAGTAAGGTAGTAACCAATGTTTTGTTTGGGCGAGGCGACTGAATCTTCAACTCAGTTAAGCGTTGTCGGAATGCTAAATTCTTACTTGCTTGCCAACTTCCTTCCGACAAGAACACCACCACCATGCACATCAAACCCACATGTGCGGCAAGACGAACTTGGAGCAAAATGAATTCAACAGGGGTGATGACAATTATTTCAACATCTTCTGGTAATCGAGTCGGGTCGATCAACCATGCAATGACATTCTTTGTCAGTGGAAATGTGGCTATGAAGCCCAGAGCAAAAATCACAGCAAGCATTTTGAATCTTTTTCGGAGATACAACTGCAATGAAGCAAGAATTTCCCCACCAGGTGAATCAAGCAGTTCATCAACTGCATTGACCAATCTTTCACCTTCTGCCATTGATGTGTGCACGAGGTGGACCCTCATAACACACACTCATGGGTCATGTCATTCTTGTTCCCAAAGGTGGGAAGGTGTAGAATCGTAGAACTTGCGTTGATACTTTTTCAATCGGCGAATACGGTTGATGACAAAGCCAGTCATCCATAGCGATGCCAATGACAAAAATATGGCCTGGCCCATCAGATCTTGATGATAATCATTCAAGACTCGGACTTGTATGACGTCGCCGGAATCTGCATCACTTGGGTTATGCATCATGATGTAGTGGAATACCATTGGTGAATCAATAACTAACTGAAGGGTGGTTTGAGGATCAACAGTGTACGTCTCACCAAGTGATTTGGCCATCGCCCAATCAATGGACCCATTTTCCATTATTGGTGGAGCAAGGTCGACCATGATGACCACGACCTCCATTGTCAACGATTCATCGAGATTTGTCACGTTTGAATGAACTTGCATCCCTGGGTCAAACTTCTGAATAATTTCAAAGCGAGAATCTTCAGGCCCCAGTTGGTATGAAATACGCTCATCAATCGTTTCGGTTTGAACTTGAACTGCCATGAGAATGGTCGTCAACATAAGTAAAGTGATGATGCCTTCAACAAGGATGTGTTGTCGGATTTTTCTCGTTGTGAATCCTTTGAAGAAACTCCCATGGTCGTTACGCAATCGCGGCTGGAGGTGGTGAATGAACAATGCCCCAACTCCTCCGATGAGCATCCCCAATGGGATGTCGACAAACCAATGAATTCCAAGATACAAGATGGTGAAAATGAACAGTAATGTGTTGAGCAGTACAAACATGTGGTATCGATAGTGTCGCCATTCTTTGAGCGTTCCACCTGTTTCTTTAACGTGCAAGTAGTTCAACATAAGAATTCCAAAAGGAATGGCCACATGGAGAGAAGGAACTGCATTGTCGAGTGGGTCATGGGTTGCATAAAATACACTGTACCAGCCTTCATGGTAAAGCAGTGATTCCATTCCTGGAATCCAAGAAGAAGTCACTTCAACATTGAAAAACAGATAATAGGGTACAGCAAGAGCATAAATGAGTAAGTAATTCAAGGTGACTTTATCGGTCATGTCACGATCTCCAGAGTAGGCAAAGTACACTGTTGTGACATAAATCAAAAACAGGTAAATGAATAAATAATGGAAATTCAAAAAGGTGGTGAGTGTGTCATTGAGGAAGAATTGTTGGACATGGTAGGTGAAATCCCCCTCGAGAGAGTAGACTGCTTCTGTCCAATGTCCAGTCTTGAGTTTGATTGGTTCATTCAATTTATCAGTGATGGATTTCCATTTAATAATGACAATATAGCCCATCGCATGTAAGTAATAGCGTTGGTCATGAATGACTTGTAACCATTTCTTGAACGGTATTCGTACCGATACATCGTGGGTTGTAAAGAACCAGCAAATAATCGGAGTGAGTAGAAGAATGAGACCCATCATGATTTGGTATGGGTCCATATTCAAGGGGCAGTGGTGGTTCATATAAGGCAATATGATTGGTTACGAGTGGAAAGGTCACTTCTAACAGAACCCAATGAGCCTCACATTTTGATGATAGGCCTTAGAAGGGAGTTCTACACAGGGTAGTTTGGTGAAGTCTATGTGGCAACAGGCACCCGAGAATACTGTTGAAAGTCTTCGTCACGGAATACAAGCCAATGATGGCATCGAATTTGATCTCCGAATGACTCAAGACGGAGAATTAATCATTCACCACGATGCCAATGTTTCCGTCCCTCAATCGAAACTTCCTCATGAATATTCATGGGTTGAAAACCACACACTTGAGGAATTGACTTCACTTGGTTTCCCTTCTTTCCGTTCGATGTTAGAGGATGCAGGCATTCAAAAAGAATGGACAGAGCAAGGTAAAATGGGGTGCGTAGAATTCAAACGCCCTCATCCTCGTGCACTGTATGGTGGTGGAGTTTTTGGTAAACGCCAGCATATTTCACATGTTTCGGCGATGATGGAAAAAACTGAATCATTATTGAAAGAGTTTGAAATTCCATCCGAGAACACCGTGTACTATTCATTTCACAAAGGCATGAAAGCCTCTGTTCAATCATCTGGCTCGGTACGACCATGGGCAGAATTAATGCCTTATATCCCACCTTTTGGAACTCACTTCACGAAACGTATGAGAGGGAGTATCCAATTTTTTGCAACATCAATTGCTCGGTTAATCAAATCTCACCGCCGTTCTGGGGCCTCCATGGCTCCATGCGCAATTGACTATTTCATGCCTCCAACAAGTCACATTCCACTGGGTTTTGCCGGTGGGTTACATGGTGCAAAAGCAGCGCGATTAAGTGCAAACCAACGAGGTTTCCCAATCTATGTCTGGCCAACATCTTTGGATGTCGAGCATGATGTACTTGCCGCAGGTCTCACTGGACTTACTGATTGTTCTGACCCTGATGTCACTTGGCTTCCATCAGGCCATGTGCGTTGGAACCGACCGGGGACTCTTCCTTTGGATGCACTTCAACAACACACTTTGGAACAGGCAACAAAAGAAAACCACAAAGAAATTTTGCATGAACTCCAAAGTGAAACGGTTCCTTGGTTGGAATGTGATGCTTCACGTCGGAGTGAACTGGTCGATATGTGGCGAAAGAAGTGGATGTGGGACAAATCAACTTCTGAAATTCTTGAAGAATCCAGTTCTGCATCTCCGCCATGGCAAGCGATTCGACTCATTGGGCATCGGGGCTCTGGTAAAACTTCACGGCCAGTTCTCGAGTGAATCTCACTCGATATGACGCAATGTTTGTGCTTCAGCAATGTACTTTGGACGGTAGATTGGTGTACCTTTTCCGTTGCGGAAAATACTGCGTTCATCGACAATTTGAGCACCGATTCCAGCAACACGTGCCCATCCGAAGAAGGTCGTGTAATAGGTTGGGTCCGTCAAACCAGCGTGATGTAGCAAAGCACCACTGGCAATGTCGACATTGGCATTTGGATTACTAATTTTGGGATTTTCTGCTAAGACTCGAGGGGCGACTTCTCGAAGTGTTGTGACGATCTTGAAGTTTTCATCATCGGGGCAGATTTCTGAGCCCAACTTGAATTGGACTGTAGCACGAGGGTCTTCGCTCCGTAGAACTGCATGACCAAATCCGAATATAGGCCTGTTCGCTTTCAATTCCGCTCGAACAAAAGCTTCAACTTCAACCGGGTCGCTTGTTCCAACTTTGAGGACGAATTCCAAACATGATTGGTTTGCACGGCCGTGCAGTGGGCCTGACAACGCATTCATTGCACCTGCCATTGAAGAATAAACAGTGGCCTTACTCGAGGCAATGGCTTTGCCTGTGAAAGTGGAAAGGTTACCGCCTCCATGGTCCATATGCAGGACGAGGTAAGTGGAAATGATTTGTTTCATCTTTTCATCATCTGAATCATGAAGGTCCAATGTGCGGACAAAGCGTTCAACCATCGAAAGAGAGGTGTCATCGGCTGGGATGTTTTCCTCTCGTCCTTCACGAATTCGGAATATGAGTCCCATCAATCGGGGCATTCGTGCGATAAGGTTGAGTGCATCCTCTTTCCAGTCATTGGTGGTTTCAAGCATTCCAAGAGTGTGAATGCCGACGCTTAGCCAATCCATTGGATGGCCGAATTTAGGTAGTGCTTTGAGGACGGATTCGAGGTCGCCAGGAATGGCAGCTCGAGAAGCGAGGTCTTGGCGGATTGCAACTGATTGTTCCGCTGTTGGAAGTTCTTTGTTGAACAAGAGGTAAATGATATCTTCAGGTTCAAAACTGGCCAATTCTGTAATTGGATAACCGCAATAATGTACGCCTTCTGAAGGCGTGACGAAAGACGTTCGACAGGTGCCAACTGGGACACCTCGCAGACCAGTGTTGAGGTGCTTCTCTGTAACTTCCAAAAGCACCTCATTCTTAGCCATTGTATCCCCTTCGGTACTTCCCACATACATCTTTCGTATAAAGACGGCTCTCCCCTAAGAAATCGATAAAGCAGGAAGAACGGTCTTTTGGCTAAGAAGTCGAGAATCTATCTTTTATTGTGGGGCGGCCAAGAGCGGAATCCTTTAGTCGATTCTCGGTCTGCAAATACATGGATTCGAACGGTTTCACCGTCGATGAGAATTGCATCATCTGCATCTATACCAGGGCAGGCATCTTTCACTTTATTCCATGCTCGGTCTGTTGCTAAGTTTTCACTCCACCATGGGAATGCTGCGCATTGTTGGGGGCGAACTTCATAAATCGAGCATTGCTTCTTTTCATCTAAATAAATACAGATTCCATCATCGGGACGGCTGTTTAACACGTATCGCCCATCGAGTGTTTGTCGACAATCGCGTTCAAGCCAGTCTTCGACATTCATTTCATGTTCTGCTGAAATTCGTTCAGCATCTGTAATGGAGAGGTAAACAATACCACCAGGCTCGTCACAACATCTTCCGCAACTTGACTGGCAAGAGAAGGCAACGCCCTTCATCCACCACGGCGCTCTCATTCCTCTTCACCTTGGAGTCTGCTGGCGGTGGGATTGAGTCGTCCAAGTCGAATCTTCCGAATGTTCTCACTTTCGAGCAAGTCCGACATTTCGACATCTTCGGCGTCGATATTCCATTCACCTTCAGGCTCATGACTCTCTAAATGTTCGATGGGTGAAGTCGCTTTTTGACGGCCAACGGTACGCTTTTTCTTTGAAGGTGTTTCCGATTCCATCTCTGGCCAAGGTTCGCGTTCAGGATCTAAATCAATGAGATTCCCTTCCATTGCTCGCAATTCATCAGCAATCAAAATCAATTCATCCAGTGATGCCTCTGGTGTTCTATCATGCATGTTAGCCAACTTTGATTCGATCTGAGCGAGTTGAAGAGAACTTTGTCTTAATTCAGTTTCAAAAGAATGTATCTGTGCGTCAAATGCTCCGTCCAACTCAGTAAGTAAGTCTGCAGCAAGTCCATGGTCTCGTTCCTCAATGTGGCCTTTACGAGTGATGAGGTGTTCTTCCCGCTCATGTAAGGCGAGAACCGAAGGCGCAGCAGGAGCGGTATCTTCGAGTGCGACCTTGAGGTAAGCGGCATGTCGAGCATCAGATTCGTCAGCCATAGCTTGCGTATCAATCGCAGGAGGCTGATACAAATCATCACCAATTTCAGGAAGTTCAGAATACAGGTCGATTCCACCATACACGGTGTCGCTGTACACGGTATCCACAGCTGAAGTGACCAAACGTGTTGCAATATCCTCGACATTTTCACGTATATCTGTGACTAACGGCCCACGCGCCTCCATTTGGTTTGACAGGAGTGCAGTTACATCATCGCCATCGAGAACATTTTGACCCGATTGAAGGGCAAGAGCGACCAAATCGAAGTTTCCTTTGGTTGCTCTCCATCCCACAGTATCTTGTAACACGATGCTTGTAAGTTGTCCGTCATCCAGCATAAGGCTCTTTTTTTGAGCTAAATTACGTGCGTACAAGACCATACTGGCAGGTTTTGGAGTTTCGAGATGTACTGAGGCAGCATGACGAGTTAACTCCCACAAACGAGATGCCGGCCAAACATCCGGTTCAGAATTGGAAGAGAGAAGGACATGAACTCCCATATTGAGTGCATAATCGAGCATTGTACCCAGTTCATGCGCCAGTTCGGGACTCATGGCATGCTCATGGAGGTCATCAATAGCAAGTAATCTTGCATTCACGAGCGTATCTTGCCACCCGTCTGGTAAGCGTTCCAGACCGGACAAATCAGGCGTTGAGAGAAGGTAGACATTCCCTTCTTGACGTCGTAGAACTGCCTGAGCAGTTGCATGAAGAAGATGAGAGCGCCCAGTTTCCGAAGGTCCAATGAACATCAGCGGATTGAGTGAGCCTCCAGGGGAATCAACAACAGCTTCAGCCGCTTGGGTAGCGCGAAAGTTTTCGTCGGTGATGAACCATTGCTTGAAACTCATGCGAATTTCAGGCCGCAAACGTGGAGGCCAAGCACCTTCTGTTGGGAGAATGACATCATGGTGGAACGGCGAGTCCGAATCAACGGGGGCTAAATCTGCCGGTAAGGTGACAGATGCACGGCCTCGTTGGTCATCGAGAATACGTTCCCATACAGGGCGACCATCCTCTTCCATTCCGAAATAACCATCTTCAGTTTCTTCCGTACCTTGTTCTATTTGCTCATAGGTTCGTTGGCGTAAAGACCGAATGCGTCGAGCAGCGATATCAGCGAGTGAATCGCTCTTCGAAGTGAGTTCGAGTGCTGGTCTTCTGCGCTTACTTTCTTTCCCTAACACTTTGTCAGCAACGATATCAAATGTCGGTCGCTCGACAATACCTGTTCGTTGCAGAAGCGTTCCTTGACGTTGGTCTTGGACGCCCTGTTTCCCAATTAATCGATTCATTTTCGAGAGGGGTGGTGGGGTTTGATTGTCTGATTGTATGGTGATTTTGTGGAGTCCAGTTCCA
>TARA_B110001452_G_scaffold20595_2_pt1 | contig 10600 bp, 7 predicted proteins | sample TARA_B110001452 | Tara Oceans TARA_B110001452 (sample SAMEA4396971) | marine metagenome | biome: Polar Biome; feature: [DCM] deep chlorophyll maximum layer (ENVO:01000326); material: water (ENVO:00002006), including particulate matter (ENVO:01000060) such as... | depth 25 m
CGCGTGAGGATATGTTTACGATTAGGCTGGCCGGTTATATTACTCGCTAATTGGCACAGTCGCAGCGCTGAATCTACTGCGGTGGAACCACCGGTGGTGAAATAAATACGATTAAGATCACCCGGAGTTTTTGTGGCAATACGTTCGGCTAGCTCTACCTCACGATTGTTAATAACAGAAAAGCCAGTAGCATAACTAAGGTTCATAATTTGTTCGGCAACCGCGTCAGCAATTTCTCGGCGACCATAGCCAGTCTGCATGCACCACATGCCGGCAGGGCCATCCAACAACCGATTGCCCTCAACGTCATAGATGTAAACACCATCACCTTTGATAATTACTGAGCTTGTATCATCCTCACCCAAAGCCGAAAGGTCGCCCCATGGGTGCAGCAGATGGCGATTATACTTATCTCTATAGCCTTCACTTTTCACGGTATTTGCCTAGTTAATTCAAAGGGTAATCGTTGCGGTCCATCTCTGATAAAGTTTCTCCGCAACCTGATTTAAAGCCGCTACATTTGTCGCTAGCGACTCTTTTATTTGCTCATAGTTCTGAGTGCTAGGCGTTGTAGTTTGCAAATCATCGCGCCACTGAGTAATCCAACCAGCGAGTAATGACTCTGTCATCTCAACGTGGCCCTGCATCGCCAACACATTTTTGCCATAGCTGTAGGCCTGATTGTGGCAGTAGTCAGAGGAAAACAAAAGCTGTGCTTTTTCCGGCAAACTAAATGTTTCGAAATGCCAATGAAACATCATAAACCGATCATCAATACCCTCAAGCCATTTGGATGCATGCTGATTAACCTGCTTGGTACAGCGATGCCATCCTACCTCACCGACGGCATTAGTAGTGACCGATGCGCCGAGCGCAATGCTGATTAACTGTCCACCCAAGCAGTGGCCTAGTAGCGGAACACTATTGTCCAAAGCCTCGCGAATAAGGCCAATTTCTTGTTTGATCCACAGAAGATCATCATTGGCACTCATGACTCCCCCCATAAAAACCAAGCCAGCCATACTGTCATCAAGTTGGGGGATAGGATCACCGGCATAGCCGCGAATAATACGATAGGGTATTTTTTGACGCTGAAGATAGTCAGCTATGTAACCGGGATGCTTGTCGTCCATATGTAAGAAAATTAGCACCTCTTTACTCATGGTAAACCCTAAATTGCGTCGAGCATTTTGTACCACATCATACCCACCGCCATCGCGGGCCGTCGCAGTAACTTTCCACCCGGCCAGGGTAAGTGGAACATCTTATTCATAATATCAAAACGATGGGTGTCACCGTCCACGGCTTCGGCCAGGATGCGCCCGGTCATGTGCGTGGGTGCAACTCCATGACCCGAGTAACCGCTAATGTAAAGTACGTTACTGTCTTTGATGCGGCCAATTTGCGGCATCCGCCGAACACTGATTCCCATTCTACCGGACCAACTATAATCGATACGAGCGCTCCTTAAGCTAGGAAATACCTTGGCCATCTTGGCTTGCATAATGGCTTGAGCATTAGACGGCTCTAACCCTGAGTAATTGGATAAGCCGCCAAATAGCAAGCGTTTGTCGGCGGATAAACGGTAGTAATCTAGTGCCGTTCGGGAATCACACACAGCAACGTCGCGCACCATAGTCTGTTTCAATTGCTCATCAGAGAGTGGCTCGGTGGCAATAATACAGCTGGTGGCAGGAAGTACTCGTGCGTCTAGGTACGGCACTAGATTGCCCATATAGGCATTACCGCAGAGAATGACATGGTTTGCCCTAATCGAGCCTTTATCAGTGTGTACAGCAGGGTTTTCCCCATAGGTTATGCGAGTAATCTGTGTCTGTTCAAAAATTTTGGCGCCCATTGATTCGGCGACCCTTGCTTCGCCAATGCACAGGTTGAGTGGCTGAATATGCCCCCAATCTTGCCTATAGTAACCACCGAGGTAGAGATCAGAGTTAACATACTGTTTCACTTCCGCTTGGTCCAGAAGTTGAATCGCTGGATCCTCTTCCGCCCATTCACGATAGCTTTTTAAATGACGCTTTTTTAAGCCAACTTCGCAATAACCCCATTTAAGGTCGCAGTCGATATTATACTTTTCGATACGCTCTTTAATAATTTCAACACATTCACTACCCATGTTTTCAACAATACTAACCCCTTCGCTGCCGATACTTGAGCGAAAAGCACTAGGATCACTGCCATAGCCACCGATTATTTGGCCGCCATTACGCCCAGAGGCGCCCCAGCTAATACGATTAGATTCTACCAAGGCGACCTTGTAACCGCGCTCACAAAGCTCAACGGCGGTAGCGACGCCACTGAAACCTGCACCCACCACGACCACATCAGCAGTTAGGTCACCCTCAAGTTGCGGGTAATCTGTCTGCCAATTAGCGGAGGCCGCATAATAGGATGGCGCATGCTCTTTGGTCTCTGTAGTGGCTTTTAAAAACATTTTCAAATCCTTTTGTGGTCTAACTTACTTTTACCTGAGATAGGGCCTTTAAGTACCAGGTGATAAATTCATAACAGGTGGCTTCATGCTCTGGATGGTAGGGCCCTGGTTCAAAAAAGTGTGAGTTTACCCCTTCACTGTTACGCAAAATAATAAACTCATCTTCCAAACTAGTCTCATGCCAGAGCCAGGTCAGTTCCTCTTTGTTGTAATCAACATCTTCTTCTGCATCACCATTAACATACCAAACCAATTCCATATCGGTTTCGGTGAGACTGCGAGGAATAAAGCGATATAACACGCAGTGATCTGGGTAGTTGAGCATAAAGGTCAACGGGCCCATCTGAAAATCACCCGCACCGCCATCATAGCCCTTCATATGACCCATTAACGGCGCCACTGGTTTACCGTCTTTGCTACCACTCTTAAAGCCCTCGTAGAGCGCATAACGACTGTGGTAAGAACAGGCGCCAAAAGAGGCTGAATCGTTGTAATAACCGTAGTACTCATCGGCAATACCGGTAACACCTGTGGTCTCTTCTGCCCGCGCCCACATGGCTTCATTGATGGGCTTTACCTTATGCGCCAATGCCTGCAAGGTGTGTAATTTGGCATAGTGTTGATGGGAGCTCGCACAGTGATAACACTCAAGGTAATTCTCTAGACAGAGTTTCCAATTAGCATTGATGCGGTACGTTTTAGCTTCAGCTACTTTCGCATTTTCAAGGTCATAGGCCCCAAGTTGAGTAGTTATATTTGATAGGGGCTTCGCAAAATCGGCAGCATCGGGATCACAATTAATGTAAATCATACCCTGAAAAACCACGAGTCTCACCGGCTTGAGGGAATAGTCATCGACATTAAAACCCTCGACATTGTGCATATCACGAGCCGCTTTTAGCGTGCCATCATTGCCGTAGCCCCAGCCATGATAAGGACATACAAAAGCGCGGCGATTGCCACTGGCCTCCTCACAAACACGCGCACCGCGATGGCGACAGATATTGTGCATGGCGCGAACATGATCTTTATTGTCTCGGCAGATGATGATCGAGTCTTCACCAATATCGAACAAGAAGAAATCACCCTTTTTGGCGATTTGACTGATATGCCCCGCATAAAGCCAACTCTTAAAGATAATATTTTCTAGCTCAGCCTGATAGGTCACATGGGAACGATAGAAATAGGGATCAATAGCAAAACCCGGCTTACTCAGTTGAGTGGCAGCCATATCAACCATTTTCCGCTTTGTATCGGAGACATCCGTCGCGATAAATTTCATAGTATCTACCTAATTTTAGGGTCTATTGTTGCCCTTTGGCGTCACTATACAATATTTCTTTAAATGAGCATATAGTCTGTTAAATGATTATTTAATGGACTATTCAGGTCCGTCACATTGCCCGAAGATACCAGTCATAATCTATGTTTGATACCTGCGCCACAAACTGCTCACACTCGCCGCGGCGCACCGTACCAAAAAGCCTGCAGTAGTCCTCTCCCAAATATTGCGGCAATATCGCACTGCTATCAAATTCATCCAGTGCTAGCGACCAAATTCTGGGCAGGGTAATCTCCTCTTCAATTTCAAGACCTTCAGGTACCATCTCACCAGGCTCACTCCCTTGGCTAATGCCATGATGCACACCTGCCACCAGAGCGGCCATGACCAGATAAGGATTGGCATCAGCGCCTGAAACCCTGTGCTCAACGCGACAATCTTTGTTACCAGAAACAGGAATGCGCAGCGCCACATCGCGATGGTTATAACCCCAGTTAGGCGTCAGTGGCGCGAAATTACCAGGAATCAATCGTCGATAAGAATTGGCGTTAGGTGCAAATATGGCCATAGAGTCAGCCATAGTCTCAGCCAAGCCACCAATAGCATGGCGCAGTGTCTCGGAAATGGCAGGCACTTCAGAAGACCCTGGGTCAGCGAACACGTTCACACCGTTGCCATCATACAAACTGAAATGAATATGTAGGCCATTCCCTGGTATATCAACAAAAGGTTTGGCCATAAAGGTTGCCGCCATATCGTGCTGACGTGCCACCCCTTTGATAATGCGCTTAAGAAGCACCGCGTGATCACAGGCGGTGATAGGATCATCCACATGGTGTAAATTAATTTCAAATTGCCCCGGCGAAAACTCCGAATGCACAGTGGTCATCGGCACCTTTTGAACCTCGCAGGCTCTGCGCACATCTTCCAGAAAATCATCGTTGTCCCATAGATCCTCGGGCATTGCATACTGAGTGCCGGATTGCTCTACACTCGTTCCTGGAACCTTCGCTAGTTGCGGCTGCGGCACTGCAGAATCACCGCTTTTAATTAAATAAAATTCTAGCTCAGTGGCGACAATCGGCTTGAGCCCCATTGCCTGCAGCGGTTGTAGCGCCTTAATCAGTATATTACGACTGTCAAATAATGCCGGACTGCCATCCAACTCAGCAAAGGTAGCAAGAACTTGGGCTGTATCTGATTTCAACCATGTGATTGGCGCCAATGTATTGGCAATAGGATAGATCAATTTATCGGGATCACCCTCGAGATTGGCAAAATCTACTTCATCACAAAATTCGCCACGCACATTGAGCAATACGGTGGATGCCGGACCCTTTACGCCATCGCGAAAAAAAGTAGCGAACTCATCGGCTGGGATTCGCTTACAGCGAATAATGCCATTCATATCGGGCATTAAAATTTCCAGCATTTTAATCTCTGGGTATTGTTTGATGAATTCCTCTAGCTCTGACTGTGTAGCAATATTCATTATTATTTTCCCAGCTTATGTCCGTTTAATACTTCCCCGCTAACACCATCAATGCATCCAAGCCAAGACAGCCATCGGCCGTTAAGGTTATTGGATTAATGTCCACTTCAACCACAGTATCGGTGAAAGTCACTGCAATTTCAGATAACCTGGCTGCTGCCTCACAGTAACTGTCAACATCTACTTTTGAGGCGCCGCGAACACCTGTTAAGAGTTCTGCCATAGATAGTTTATGTAAAGCACGTTTCACCGTAGCCGCATTAAATGGCGGCATAAGCACGGCAACATCACCCAGCACCTCCGCGTAAACACCACCAAAGCCAACCACCACTGTGGGACCAAACTGGCTATCTCGGCTAACGCCTAAAATCATTTCAACCCCACTCGACTGCAGCATGGGCGCAATCATTACCTGTGCCCCAAGACGATTGACCATATCGTCGTAAGCCGCCACTAAATGGGTTTCGTCGAGAATGTTTAAAACCACCCCACCCACATCGGACTTATGGTCTATGCCAAGCTGCGCCGTTTTGAGAACCACTGGATACCCAATAGTTGCAGCGGCCGTGATGAGCTTGTCTTGACTACTCACCCGAACACTTTGCTGCATGGGGATTCCCAGGTCAGCCAAGCATTGGCTGGCCAAGGTCTCTGACACCACATTTTCTGATTGCAAACGTTGGCGCCAATAATCAGATTTAGTGTCGTTGGTGTCGCTCCTTTTCATCGGCTCACGCAACAGAAAATCTCTATAATTTAAAAGGCAGCGCGCACCAATCAGAAACTGGCTAACTCCGTCGATCACTGCAAACCCATGGTGAGTAGACGTTATCGCCAATTCGTCACTGCCACTACCCTGCCTATTGGCGACGAGAAATACTGGTTTTCCTGACGCTGCCTGAGCTTGATGCAAATAATTAAGATAGGGTGCATACACCTCGCTATTGGGCCCACGATCATGCACCACAGCACCTATCGCTGCACCAGAATCCTCCATCAATGCCACAAAGCAGTCGGCCATAGTCACTCCTGCATGGAGGCCTCCAGCACCCCAACCGTCCAGAGGATTGATCGCTGGTAAGCCAGCATCGAGCAATTTCTCTAGCGTGCTAACGGTGGATTCTTGAAGCTCTGTTAAGGGCACCTGTAATTTGTCGGCAAGGTCAATCAACAACTGCCTCTCACCCCCTGAGTCATGCAGAGAAACCACACCACCTGAGCTAATTTGGCTAGTTTGTGCAAACATAATAAGCGTTGTGGCCAGCTGATCCATATCATCAACACGCTGCACACCATAGCGATCAAACACCGCGTTATAACATTGATCACTACCTGCCAGGGCACCAGAATGAGACACCGCCAGCTCAGCCGCCAAATCAGTGCGCCCCACCTTGAGCACCACAATGGGAATATTGCGTTGACTGGCTTTTTGAAAAGCTTGGATAAGCTTCTGTGGATGACGGCTGGTTTCTAGAAATAACCCAACCACGCGTGTCTCTTCAAGATCCAGGGCATAATCAAGATAGTCCTCCATAGAGACAGTAAGTTCATACCCACTGGAGACAGCAAGATTAAACTTCAGGCGTTGCTCGCAATCGACAATCCCCGACATTCCCGCGCCAGACTGACTGATCAGACTCACATTGCCAGGATAAGGATGATCGCGAGTATCAAAACCGCCTGCTAATACGCGGTCACGCACGTTATAAAAGCCCATGCCATTGGCACCAGCAATTAATAATCCGGCTTTTTCAGCCTTAGCGGTGATGCGTTGCTTAAGATTTGGGGTACTGTCGTTATCTAAGATGAGCGCCGAAAAAATAGTACAGGCAGGAATACCAAGAGCGATAACCTCATCTAGAGCTGCTTCAATACGCCGGTCGCTAATAGCGAAAATAACCATCTCAGGCTGCGTCGGCAAATCCGCCAACGCCTGATAGCAGGCAATTCCTAAGATCGACCCATAGCCGGGATTAATTGGATAAATCAACCCCTCATAACCACCGCGGCACAAGTTAACAATAACCTCATTGCCAACACTACCGTTCTTTTGCGAAGCGCCTAGGATGGCAATCGACGCAGGTTTTAGAAGCGGTTGTAGCCGTTGATTATTCATTAGAAATCCGGTGCGGGGGTTTGCCTTTTACGTGGTGGATTAAACACAGCGCCTTCAATGACCGTACACTTGGCCATTACTCGAGTCCACTTTAGCTCACGCTCATAGTAGATTTCAGCCACCAACTCCTGACCCACTTTTCCATATGTGGCATCAACCTGAGCAAATGCGACATTGGTTTTCGCGGTGGGGCACCAAGCGGCGGTAGTTACCGTGCCGACCTCTTTGTTACCCGCATAAATAAACGCGTGTTCCGCAGGTTTGTTGCCGTCAACATCTAAGTAAACAAAGGCGTAGCGAGAGCCCTCTTGTTTCTCTTTGAGCAGAGCTTTTCGGCCATTAAAGACAGGCTTATCAAAAGACACCAACCAACCCAATCCCAACTCAAAGGGTGAGCGCGAACGACCCGTGCGAATCGCTTCCTCGGCTGGAATAAAGTCAACGCCAGCCTGTAAAAAGCCCGTTTCAGTCCGCAACATATCCAAAGCTGCGCTACCAATAGGACGGATTCCGCGCAGCTTACCCGCCGCAAACAAGGCATCCCAAAAGGCCTCCGCGAGGGCCGGCTCTATCCAAATTTCATAACCCAAATCACCGGTAAATCCAGTACGGGAAATCATCACTTCAGAACCTTCAAAGGGATAGCGAGTAATACCAAACGGCTTGAGGTTTTCAATACCTACAAAACCCATATCCTTGAAGACGGCACAGGAGGTTGGCCCCTGAACGGCCAGCGCAGCCACTTCAGCAGTCTCATCAACAATGGTGACATCAAATCCTTCTGCCGACCACATTAACCAGTCAAGACAGCGCGCGTAGGCACATAGGCGGTAGTCATTCTCACCCAGATGGAAAATAGTGCCATCATCCATGACATGACCTTTATCATCACACCACACGGTATAGGCGACTCTGTCGATAGCAATCTTACTAATATCTCTGGTGACCAGACGGTTCAAATAGGCTCCAGCGTCTGGACCTGTAAAACGGTATTTGATCATCGGCGATATATCAAATACGCCCGTGTTACTGCGCACCGCGAAATACTCTTGCTCAACACTGGTGTATGCCGCCGCGCTCCGGTAACCCTTCCAGTCCTCCCAAAGATTGATTTCACACAATGCCAAACATCGCGAGTGAAAAGGCGTCTCCAAAATCATTGTTTCATCATGTGGCATCATGCTGATTTACCTCGCTTAATAATTTCTTTCGCCGCGTTATGACCCGCTAGGCCCATCACACCTCCACCCGGATGGTTTCCAGCACCGCACAGATAGAGCCCATCCACTGAGGTACCGTATTGAGAGGCTCCTGGGAACGGGCGCATCATTAAAATCTGATCAAGACTAATCTCGCCATGGTGCCAATGGCCACCATGGATATGGAAGCGCTCTTCTAAATCAACTGGAGTAAGCAGTTCACTGGCGACGATTTTGTCTTGAAGGTCCGGCGCAAAGTCTGCAATACGATCGATCACTAGTTGCTTGAACGCTTCTTTCTTTTCACCGTCCCAGCCACCTTCCAATTCGTAGGGCGCGTACTGAACAATCACCGACATCACATGCTTGCCTTGAGGCGCCAGGCTGGCATCATGAATAGATGGAATACTGATATCCATGGCTGGCGCGCTTGAATACTCTCCGTACTTGGAGGCATTGAACGCAGTCTCGATGTAGTTCATGGTCGGCGCAATAACCAGCCGCTGACCCATCTGCTGCTCAGATAAGCCGGTAAAATTGGGTAAGCTATCCAATGCAATATGCAATTTGGCTGCATCCCCTTTCATGCGCATTGTTTTCACTCGACGCGCAACGCCAGTTTCAATATTCGCAAGACCCACTAATTTGTTAAAGGTAGTTTTTGGGTCTGCATTGGATACGACTAAAGACGCGTTAACCACTCGGCCGTCAGCGAGGGTAACACCCGTCGCGCGATCCACATCAATATTAATCTTGCTGACCGCGGCGCCGACTTCGATATCGACACCACTGGCCTGCGCAGCATTGGCCATCGCCTGACCTACCGCTCCCATGCCACCTTTGACCACTGCTGGCCCATTAAATCCGAAAACACTGCCCATGCGGCGATAGATGTAACCATACACGGTATTCGGCGAACGCGGCCCCATGTGAGAACCCAATAGTGAGTCGAGACTGATGGCGCCTTTTAATAAATCATTATCAAAGTTTTCTTCCATCACATCGTAAATATTGATCAATGCTAAGCGCATGAGATCACTCATGTCTTCTTTGCCGAGCATCTTCATACCCAAGCCCAGTTTAGCAACCGTAATACGATCGGTTAGGTTACCTTCAACCAATTTGGGCGCACGGCGGTTGAACGCGCCAGCCAGCAGCTTGCAAAACTTGAGTATTTGTTTGTTGAAGGCAACGAAGGCTTTGCGGTCTTCCTCTGATATGCCCGCACCTTCAAGTTTGTCACCATCGATGGTTAGATGGTGACCATCCTGAGCTAACGCGATGGTGCTGAGATCGCGCGCGGCGAGTTCCAAGCCATTTTTAGTAAGGCCCAAATCTGAAGCGACAGCTGGATTCAACTGAAATAGCCAGTGAGCGCAGGACGAGACCGAGAACTGGTCGCTAAACTCAGCGGTTGCAGAGGCCCCACCCAATGATTGGTTAGCTTCAATAACCAATACTTTACGGCCTTCTTTGGCTAGATAGCTTGCGCAGACAAGTCCGTTGTGACCACCGCCAACAACAATGACATCATAGTTTTTCTCAGTATTAATCATCGTCATAGCCTCCAGGCACAGTGTTGGTTAACGAGAGATCCATGAGAATTTCTCGCGCTGCGTTAGCCCCTGGCGCAGCCATTACGCCGCCCCCTGGGTGAGTTCCAGAACTACACATATACATACCTTTCACTGGCCCACGGTACTGGGCATATCCCGGGAATGGACGATTGAACAACAGCTGATCGAAGGTCAGTTCGCCCATAAAGATATTACCCTCAGTGAGACCCACCTCGTTTTCAATATCCTGCGGTGTTCGCGTCTCACAGTGCAAAATCAGATCTTTAAAGTCAGGACTATAGTTACTTATTTGATCGAGCACGGTCTTTTCAAACCCCGCTTTATCTTCTGCCGTCCAGTCACCGCCATTTATCTTAGGGGGTGCGTACTGCACAAACACCGACATCATGTGCTTGCCCGGAGGCGCCATGGTTGGGTCTATCTGGGTGGGAATCAACATATCCACATAGGGGTCTTTAGACCAAGTTTCTGCTTTCCAG
>TARA_B110001452_G_scaffold124326_1_pt1 | contig 10534 bp, 10 predicted proteins | sample TARA_B110001452 | Tara Oceans TARA_B110001452 (sample SAMEA4396971) | marine metagenome | biome: Polar Biome; feature: [DCM] deep chlorophyll maximum layer (ENVO:01000326); material: water (ENVO:00002006), including particulate matter (ENVO:01000060) such as... | depth 25 m
ATCGATGAGAGTTTTAGCGGTTTCATTGGATTATTATCTCCGCACCGCGCTTACCCATTATTTGTATCTCATCATCGTTTATTTTAATCATCTGGCAATCGTCTAAATCATAATATATACTATCTGAGCCTGTAGATATAGAATTAAAAATAATATCAGCAATGTGTCCAGTGCCCTCAATGTTTAATTTAGTCTCTGAAAGAAAATAAGTATAAATATCAATTACATTATCACCGTCAAAACTATACGTAAATAATGGAGTCGTATTACTCGTATCTGTAATAAAGAGACCTGGCTTTATTGTATCTAGCTCTAGTAAAGTATTAGGAAATTGTATTTGTAAATGCATGCCCACAAATGACTCTGTAGAATCGGGATGAAAAACAATAACCGATTCTATTTTAACCACTTCATTTTGATTGAGAGTTTGCGTTTTAGGATAAAAAACAAGAGCCGGTGCATCTACACCTAAATCATCATTTGCAATATAATCAACGGGGTTGTCAAAATCTTTTTTATATAGTTTACAAGATAGGAACGTAAATAAAAGTACAATTAAAACTTTATAATTATATATAAATTTCAATTTTTAACCTTTATTTAATTCAGATGAAGAATCCCATTCTTGATAAATATTGGTATAAGGTCGAGGTCCGAAGACCCACGCATGGATACTATTTGAGACCCAACCAGTACTCGTTGCTGAAGCCAATGCAATTGCAAGTCGACTATAAATAATATGGTTACCCCAATCCTTTTCTGCAGCAGCTCTATGTTTCGCTACTAACTTTTCATCATCTGTCTGATGATACAAATCAGTATTACTTAAAAAGCCTTTTGCTGATTTATCATAATTTAAATAACTAAGAATAAAAGCTAAGCTAAGTGATGCTTCAACACCAAACCATACACCCGCTGAAGTCTTCTTATTCGAATATGCCTGTCCCCATCCAGGAGCGATCAGACTTCTAATTGCCGCCCCCATAGGAGTCTTGTCATAGGTTAATTCTTCTGGATCATTAAATAGAATAGATTCTCTATTTTTTTGCCATTCTTTTTCTTGTACGCCTAATGTATTTCCAACCCACATTATGAGCTCATTTATTTGACCATCCAAATATTGTTTTAAATCGATTTTTCGTCTATGAATTAAACCACCGGATCGAGTATTAAATAAAAGACCATCAAGAACAAATCGATCTTCTTTATGTTCAATTTTATTTAACAAAATAAAACTAACTTTATATTTCTCGCCTAGTTCTTTCATCATATCCATATGGCTGGAAGCCGGATTATCATAACTATCTAAATCCGTAAATATATTTTCTAAAGCGGCATCAAACTCAAATTTTGAATTATTAAAATTTTCAACCAATAGTTTTTCAGCTTGTGGTATATCTTTGTCAAAATGATTTAAGACTAAATAAGTTGGCTCTTGATTCATCGAGGATAAAAAATTGACAAAAATCAAAGGTATAATAATCTTTAACATCACTTTTATCCTGAGGTCAAAGGTTTCTTCAAATAATAATTAAATCTTTTAGGCTCATCGACGCGAATAGTTTGTTCATCAATGATTTCACCAATTTTAAAAACTCTTAAAAAATGATCGCCAGCTTCGAGCTCAAGCCTTATAAAAGGTACATCCCATCGATGTTCCCCGTTTAGCTCAAAGACTAAACCCTTTTCTTCCGTTTTAAATTTAATTTTATAAATTGGGTTAAGAAAAAAATCTAATTTTATGGCTTGTGCCGGATTTACTAATAAGTCATATGCTAGGGGAGCAAATCCTTTTTTCTTGATTTCAAACTTATGCAAACCTGGTTTTATACGCTCATTCAAAACAGGCGAAGTCCCTAAGTTTACACCATCAAGGTAAACATCTACTCTTTTAGGAATAGTGCTAACATCTAATTTTATTTGGCTAAATAAATTAGAATAGCCAATAATAAGTAAGTAAACTATTTTTAGAAAATGGTTCATTTGCATGTGTTAATCTATCAGTATTTTATAAATATTTTGAAATGTGAGAAGCCTCAAATCTGTTCTATTTATCCAGCCTTCAAGCTGAACTAATTTATTATTATCTAAAGAGACCTCTATGAAGCCAAAATACTCACCTGGGGTAACCTTATCTACGGAGACTACTTCTCCTTCTTTTAATAAGAATAATGTTTCGGAGCCTATTTCTGGACTCTCTCTAAAATGAACATTATTTTTATTTGTCATATAAAGCGGCTCTTTCATATCATCACTAGGACCTAAACCTATTTTCATTTTCATTTTTCTATTTTGAGAAAAATCTAATTTTTCAATAAAAGGTTTAAAAATTAAGTTTTCACCAACAACTATACGTAGATAATCAGCATACTTATATTCACCCGGTATAGCTATTTGGAAAGAGCCAGATTCATTTGAACGAGTTGAGTGAATAATATTATCATAACTTTGTAAGGAAACTGAGACACCTCCAATAAGGCTATCATTTTTATTGAGGTATGTCGTACCAGAAACAATTAGCTGTCCCATCTTAATAGTTTTACGTGGTAATGTTAATCGGCCAAACCGAATGCCTTTAAAACGAACAGTTAATGGATCGAAGTTAATATCTTGAGGTATAATTTTTATAATATTTGTATTGTTTTGAATATCTAGTACACCCTGTGGAAGATAAGCTAATAATTCTTTTGGTGATTCTTGTAAGATTGAAAGTATAGGGTGCAGAGTATCACCCTGTGCATATATTTTAAATAGAATGTTATCTGGAACCGCTGCATCATATTTCAATGGCAGGATTAATTCTATTTCACCGTATTCATAGGTAACAGAAATAAGAGGCTGTCTATTATTAAAAATAACTTCAGGATAAAGTGGCCCTTTGAATGATGAACATCCATTAACTATTATCATCAATAAGAAAATGACATATTTTTTTTGTAAAGTGTTGAGTATTCTTTTCATTTACCGTTGAAATTTAAAACTTTAATGTTCTTTTTTATACTTCTACCTAAAAAACGCCTAAAAATATTTTGTTATTAAGTTAATTAATTTAATTCTCCATTCTGTGTATGGCGGAAAAGTCAGTTTAATCAAGCTAAAACGTCCATTTTCTTGCATCGCTCTAATATTCGAGAATGCTAAAAAGCCCTCGTAACCATGTGATCTTCCCATACCACTTTTACCAATACCACCAAAAGGTAAATTTAAATTTGAGAAATGAGATTTTACTTCATTGATGACTACACCCCCTGAAGAGGTTTTTTTTATTATTTTCTTAATATTCTTCTTTGAATTTGAAAAAATATAAAGCGCTAATGGGTTTGATTTTTTAGCAATTATTTGAAGAGCTTCATCTAATGTATCGAATGTCAAAACTGGTAAGATAGGGCCAAAAATTTCTTCTTTTATTATTTCCATGTCAAAATTTATATCCACTAATAATGTCGGCTCGATAAATTTATTTTCACGATTTTTCTTACCACCATAAACTACTTTTGCCCCTTTAGATAACGCATTTTCTAACATATCATTTAATCGATCCCAATGCTTAGTGTTGACTATCCTTGCTAAGTCCTGAGAGAGCTCTTTCTCATGATATGTTTTTCCATAGATAATATCCCATTTATTAGAAAGTCTTTGAATAAAGTCCTCTTCCAAGCTCTTGTGTATTAATATATAATCTGGCGCAATGCATGATTGTCCTAGGTTTACACACTTTCCCCAAGCAATTTTATTTACAGACATATCAATGTCAGCTGTTTTATCAATAATAACAGGTGACTTCCCGCCTAATTCTAATGTAACAGGCGTTAAGTATTTTGATGCTGCTTTCATTACAACAGAACCTATAAATGGACTACCCGTGAAAAAAATATGGTCAAAATTATATTCTAAAAGTGCTTTGGCCATTGTCTGATCACCCTCTAAAACTGAAACTTGATTTATATCAAAAAGTTCAGAAATCATTTTTTCAATCAGAGAGCTCACTTTAGGTGCCATCTCAGAGGGCTTGATAATGACTCGGTTTCCTGCTGATAAAGCAGAAACTAAAGGACCAAGAGTTAGGTTAAATGGGAAATTCCATGGTGATATTATTAAAACAACTCCTTTCGGTTCATAATGAATCCAAGATTTAGCCGTGAAAAATGCGAGCGTAGAAGTCCCAACTTTTTTATCTTTTGCCCAGCGTTTTATTTTTTTTAAAGAAAGTTTTATTTCGGATAAAACGTACCATATCTCAGCCAATTCAATTTCCGATTCTGGCTTATGCAGGTCAGACTGATGAGCTTCAATAATTATTTTTTTATTATCAAGAATCCAACTTTCAAGGTTTTTTAAATATTTTATTCTTTCGGGAACAGATAAGTAAGCTCTATTTGATAATTGTGCATTATAAACCTTTTCAATTCTATTCTTAATATTATCAGTTTTGGTCATTCTCTTCGTTTATTGTACGTCAATTAATTTTTTATTTAATCCAATCCTGTTTATCTATCATTAGAGCTACTAAATTCTATTTAGATTCATATGGCAGAACAAGAAAAAAAATTACTAATAAAAGTTAAGAATTCAGATACCTTAGCTTTCAAACAACTGTTTTCAGACTACCATGATAATCTTTTCAGGTTTGTTGTATACAAAACAAGAGATAGTGATTTAGCTGAAGATATTACTCAAGAGACATTCTTAAGAGTGTGGAAAAGTCGTCAATCAATAATCCCTGAAAAGTCGTTTTTTTCACTAATTGCTCGCATATCTACAAACTTGTGCTATGACCACTTTCGCCATTTAGAAGTTAGGAATAGGCATAGAGACCTTATTCCAAACTTTGGAAAATCGCACTTTGACAACCCTCAAGCAATGACAGATTTAGAAGTTTTACAAGAGGAAATCCAAAAAATAGTAAATGATGAGCTCCCTGAAAAATGTAAAGCAATTTTTATGCTTAGTAGAATTGAAGGGAAAACAAATACTGAAATAGCCGAAACGCTTTCTCTAAGTATTCGCACTGTAGAAAATCAAATATATAGAGCTCTAAAAATTTTAAAGAAACATCTAAAAAATTATTTGTGAGTATGTCTCATTATTTTTTCGTTATTTTAGTGATAGTAAAATTTTTTAAAAAAAATGGAGATTTAAATAATCGATAACAAAGAAAAACATATTTGGGAACAATGTTCTCAAAGTAATCTGCCGAGTCCCCCAGATAAAAAAGTTGTTTGGGAGAGACTTGAACAACAGATGAGTATACAAGGTTCAGTAGATGCACAAAAATCTACACAAAATCATAGAGCCGATTCTTTAGCTCCATTTTGGATAAAACTAAAAACAAGTTTTAACTTTTTATTCGCTTTTAGTTTTCTCGCTGTTTTGTTTACTTACATAAATTTTCTTCCCACCACATTTAAAACAAGTGTAGGAGAGAAAAAAATAATTTCCTTATCTGATGGATCAAAAATACATCTTAATTCACTAAGTGACATATCGCATCATGATAGTTATAATATTAAAGACCGAACTATTAGTCTTAATGGCGAAGCATATTTTGAAGTTATGAAAGGAGAAATCCCTTTTATTGTAAAAACTGAATATGGCAATGTGAAAGTATTAGGAACTTCTTTTAATATTTACAATAGAGATGATGGATTTGAATTAGGTGTTAATGAAGGGAAAGTCAATTTCAGCAAAAATTTAGAATCCCAAGATTTAATAAAAGGACAAATTCTCCAGAACTCATCAAAGATAAATAATATTAATATTCTTGAAAAAGTATATTCGAATTATCCAGATTGGAAAAACAACAAGATATACTGCAATCAAACTTCATTAAATAAAATTTGCTCAGAGATTGAAAGAATTTTTAATATTTCTGTCACCTTTTCCAACCCTGAAGTTGGAGACCTTACTATTTCGGGTATAATAAACACTCAAACTTTAGATAATGCTCTAAGCACTATTTCATTATTAAGCCAGCATGAGTTTAAATTAAACGGTGACCAATGCACGATCCTTTAAAATAAATAGAAACAAATTACTTATCCTTTTTATTTGGATAGGCCTATTTCCAACAAATTTATTTTCAAATAATAATATCTCTTTTGATTTTAGACAAATTTATCTTCAGGAAGCGCTCGATACATTAGTCAGTCAATATAATATTTCTCTGGCCTATCCAGATATTATCGAGAACCCCTTAATTAATGTCTCATGTAATCAATGTACCGATGATGATGCAGTAGAGACTATATTAAAAAATCAAAACTTAAGCTGGGAAAAAAAATCCGATCAATATGTGATATTTGCTGATCGCGGTATTTTTAAATTTTCAATATCTGGCTCATTACTGGATTCTCTTTCTAGTGAACCTATCCCTTTTGCTAATATTTTTAATTCAAGTTTAAGTATTGGAGAGATCTCAGATCAAAATGGACAATTCTCAGTTCTTAATATTTCGACTAAAACATGCACACTTAATATTTCTTATATTGGCTATAAAACAAAAAGAGTTGTTTTCTCTTTTCTAGAACATAATAATGAACATCTAAAAATAAACCTAAATCCAAAAATTCTAGCATCAAAAGCTGTTTCAATTACTGGATATAATAAAGAATTTATGGGTAAATCTGAATCGACAGGACAAATATCATTTTCACCTAAACATATCGCAATCCTCCCTCATTTAGGTGAAATTGATATTTTCAGATCTCTGCAATTTCTGCCAGGTATTCAATTAGGTAATAGCGGTACCTCCGGACTATATGTTCGTGGTGGTACACCAGATCAGAACCTTATCCTCCTAGATGGGATGAAAATATTCTATACTAGCCATATGTTTGGTTTCTTAAGTAGTATTTCCCCAGATGCGGTTAAAAATATTCAAGTTTACAAAGGTAATATACCCTCAGAATTTGGAGGAAGTCTTTCTAGTGTTATTAAATTAACGACTCGAAATGGTAATGGTTTAAAACCCCACTTTTCGTATCATAGTAACTTTATGAGTAATGGGCTTTCACTAGAAAGCCCAATTTCTTCTAGAATAAATTTTATTGTTAATATTAGAAAATCGACTAAAAATAGATCCTCAATAAACCTTTACGATTCTATCACCAAGTATGTAAATAGGAATGATCAATTTAACCTTCTTTCCGAGAGCGCTAATTCTCAAATTAATAAAGAAGCCGATTATAGTATTGCAAATAGTTATGAAGATCTTATAAGTCGGATTTCTTTTCTCGCCTCACCTGGTCATAGATTCTCATTCACAAAACTTTATGGTAATGATATAATTACTGAAAATCGAAAATATTGGGGTTTTAATAATATTTTAGCGCATGATTCGATTCGATTTGAAGAAAAGTCTAATTGGACCTCTAATGGAGAGTCGCTTAATTGGTCTTCTAAATGGAATCAATCATACAGCTCTGACTTCTTAGTCTCAAATTATATTTTCTCTAGTAATTATAATTCCATTCAAAAAAAATCGAATAATACCAACAGTCCATTATTTGGATTCGCGATTGAAAAAAACTCTTTAAAAAATAGATCTATGAAGTATAATCATAAATTTAAAGGTTTTAAAAATCATACTATTTCTGCATCCATTGAGGAATCACTCTATAAAATATATTTTGCAAACGATCTACTTGATGGAGGACTCTCTAACCAAACGTTTATTAAACAAACTACATATTTAAGTGCTACATCGATTGAAGATAATTGGATTATTAATCACTTATTAAAATTAAAAGTTGGACATCGATTATCTTATCATTCAACGACAGAACAATTCTACAGTTCACCAAGATTAGCATTGTCATTCATACCTAAAAAAAATATTAATTTTGAGATTTCGTTTAACAAGTTAAATCAATTCATACATCAATTAAATAATGTAAAAACAACGAGAGGTAATCAAAACATGTGGCTTATGTCATCAGATGTCATACCCGTTATGACTTCTAATAACATAAATGTGGGCTCACATTTGAAAAATAAAAATTATAATATAACCTTAAATGGATATCATAAATTATTGAAAAACCTATTTCAATTAAAAGATCCTTTCTATACTTCATTATCACTAAATAAAAAGGATGAAATTGAATCCATAGAATTAGATAAAGGATCTGGTGTCTCCAAAGGAATAGAATTATTAATCCGCAAAAATAAAGGTTTTATATCTGGTTGGATTTCCTATCAATTAAATCAGTCTACATATAGGTTCGAGGGATTAAATAGTGGAAATTTATTTTTGGCAAATCATGATAAGACTCATGAATTAAAGACAATAATTATGACTCGAATATTTAATTGGGATATTAGTAGCATGTGGGCAATCTCTTCAGGAGGGGTTTACACATCTGACAGCAATATTTATGTAGGTTCCGGATTTCAACTGATCACAAATGATAATAAAAATATAGCTCGGCTTCCAGCCACACATCGTTTAGATGTTAGTTTTTCAAAGTCTTTAAGAGTAAAGTCTTCAACGATAGAATTAGGTCTATCTATTTATAATTTATATAATAAAAAAAATATAGATAATAAAAAATATAACCCTTACGACGAAAACCTAACTATTACAGACGTATTTATGTTTGGTTTTACACCTACTTTTTTTTTAAAAGCACGGATTTAATTTATTTGTGGAGGCGGGGAGAATCGAACTCCCGTCCGAAGCAGAGTAATGAAGAACATCTACATGCTTAGCCATCTGATTATTGGTTTCGTCTTGCCTTTTATCAGAGACAAAAATCAGGTAAGACTAGCCTACAAAAGTTTAATTTCAAATTAGTAGACATATTTGAAACGGACCCATGATGATGACGTTCCTAGCTTAGACCATAGGTTAATCGGAGCCGGAACGAGCTGCTAACCTAAGCTGCAGCCATGTAGCCGTAATCGGCATTTATTGTTGTGACAGATGATTTAGGAGGAGACTGTCATCCTCCGCGTGCAGTTCGACACATCTCATGTCCCGTCGATACCGATCGCCCCCAATTTTCAAAAATCTTTAAAAAATAAAAAACTACTAGAAAAACGAAAAGGCTTCTAGCGCCAACCTGAAGCCTTTTCTAAAAGTCAAAAATTAAAAAATTTAACTTTATTTCATTTGTCGTCCTCATTTTCCAAACCTTCTTTTCAAAATAATTTGACTAAAAGAGGCTTGCAATTATAGAGCTTCAATAAAACTATTAGCAACTAGTAAAGTGAATTTTTTATATTTTTTAATTCCAAAATTAAAAAAATTAATTATTTAGGGTTAAACCTTTTATCCATTTATAATATATTCATTCATATAACATAGTGATTATTGTAGTAAATCAGTCTAGGATCTAAAAATTGACAACAAAAACAATCAATATATTCTTTGTGATTATTGGTATTATTATCATCACAATTTCGATTAAGCATTATCTCTTATTACCAATAATTCTTGGCTTGAGTGTTTTAATACAAGGCATCTATGGCTTTATCAAAAATCAAAAAAAATAGTTTAATGAATAAAATCAATAAATTGATTTTATTTCTTATTGTTTCAAATCTTCCTTCTCAGGCCTTAATGAAAAATCAGGCAAAAGCTGTTGACCAAAGGTTTGAAACAAAATGGTATCCAAAAAATCGAAAACTTTCTGAAACATATTCAAAAGACTACTTAGATGGTGCTATCTCTCTTTTTTATAATAATGGTCAACGAGAGTGGAGAAGGACATATTACAAAGGCCTTCTTCATGGAATTTCTACCACATGGAATCAAAAAGGGAATCGTTTAATAGAAGGTCATTTCGAGAGTGGTGACTCTGTTGGTCTTTGGATATGGTGGGATAGTAACGGTAAAATTAAAAACAAAAAGTTATTTAAAAAGTCAAAGAGATATTCTTCTAAAAATGATGTTCAATATAGAATGAAACTATAAATATTTAAATGCAAAAGTTCTTTTTATACGTAATTGAGTTAGATTCTGCAGTCGCAAATAAAAAAAAATTTCGGTTAAAGAATCCAAATTATATCAGAGGCAATGGATGTGTTTATGTCGGTCAGTCTTTTAGAAATCCATCGATCCGTTTTGAACAACATAAAGAAGGTTATAAATCAAATAGATATGCTAAAGAGTATGGGATTCGACTTAGACCCGATCTTTATGAAAAATACAACCCTATTCCGACAAGAAAAGATGCCGAAGAAATTGAATCAATGGTTGCGAAAGAATTGAAGACGAGAGGAATTGGGGTTTGGTTTAATTGATAATAAATTCAGCCCTTCGTAAAATAAATCTAAAAATAAAATGGACATAAATAAAAAAAATAGCTTTTTAACAAAGATACCTCCAATGGGCATATATGAAACTTTATATACTTTCCAAAAATCATTTGGAAAATATATGGGCGAAAAAGGAACACACCCTTGGAGTCAGGGCTTCCCTTTGACCACTCAAATTCCGGGTGGTCCAGAGATGCCAAAATCAATTCTACTTAATTCAAATGATTTGCAATATCCTAAAGCTTGGGGGGAACCTCAATTACGTCAAAAAATA
>TARA_B110001452_G_scaffold130958_2_pt1 | contig 10503 bp, 14 predicted proteins | sample TARA_B110001452 | Tara Oceans TARA_B110001452 (sample SAMEA4396971) | marine metagenome | biome: Polar Biome; feature: [DCM] deep chlorophyll maximum layer (ENVO:01000326); material: water (ENVO:00002006), including particulate matter (ENVO:01000060) such as... | depth 25 m
GAGGAAAGGATATCCTTTACGAGTTCGCACAGCTGGAGCCTGCCCTGTTTACGCTACCGTACTTCACGACGGAGGATCCACCACAATCAGAAGACGATGTCGGACTTCAAGAAATGGTGAACGAAAAAGATTGTGGATGCATTCCACACGCGTCCGCAGTGGCACTTCTCATTGCCCATTATAAAGACAGTAGGACGACGTCGACCGTGTTGAACCATGATTTTAAGTACAGTGTTGATGGTGGTGTAGACCGACCCGGTGGTGTAGACCGACCCGTCGGTGACCAATTCAAGAAGGCATCGCTAAACTACATTGAGGCTCTTGTCGTCAATGCTGCCAAGCACCTCAATTCTGAAGCACACTACCTTCCCGTCCTTGAATCCCTCAGCATTGTCGATAAACCCACCCTGTCGAATCCCGATCCCATCAGCCGTGGTACCACCGACAATGTGTATGGAAGTGGACGACGTCCTCCCTTTCAGTCTGCTCCAGTTGAAGGTGATATCATGAGTTCAAAAGGAAACGGGTCCATTCCACTTGTCAGATTGCAGGCAATTGGATCTGAGACCAAATTCATGGCGGAAACGGTAACATACTTTCCCATCCATCCTTCTGGAGCATTCGTTACGGGTGCCATCAATACAGGAGGAAAACAAATTTACGAGGGCCAACTCTCGAGACTTCCCGTGTCCGCCCCGACCGTCCTCAGCTCAGGGGTCGGAGAAAAGGCTCCCCGATTCTCCCTGATTCCCATTGGCAATCACAATGCGTACGCAAAGTTCGACAGTCTGGTGGACACCAATAAACAAATGAAGTACAATGTCAATTGTACACGTCCTCAGATGTTTGCGATGCTCGACGCCGCAGGACTATTGTGGCACGCACGTGAATACGTCAATCCGACGGACTGCAATCGCCCCAAGGTGACCGAGTCGGGTCAGTGCGATGGTATGCATTACTGGTGTCGCACCCTGGTTGAGACCTTTGTCAGTTCCCGTGAGATTTATCGTGAGCGTGAGGCGTCCAGTATGTGGGAGATCGATGTCAAGAAGCACCCCTCCAGTGCACTTCCAGCGTCGCTCATTGGTAGCATCTGCGACGACACATGGCGTGCGTATTTCCCTCTTCTGCCATTCGATCACGAACTCCGTGAGGATTTGCGCCGAGCTCGCGCACTCTCCATTATGTGGGGTTCACTTCCCACATACTCATCGGGTCAGGACTCCACCGGAAACTCGGGTGCTTGGATGCCCCTCGCACCTGCGCACCAGATGCGCCTTTACGGAACAGTGGGTCTCTTTGACGGCAAGTTCCGTGTCCCGAAGAACCCATGGCTTCCCAACAATGGCACGGGGATATCGCTCGTGTTCAATCAGTCGTATCACTCGGTGTACCACTGCGACAGTTACCGTGCTCAACACTTCCAAGATTGGCTTGTCAACGCGAACCGGTACCAGGTTCCCGTCCTTCAACAGGAGGGATGCAGTTACCCATTCTCCCAATACGGAGGTACTCCGGTGGAGGCGGACTTCATCCCACACATTGTGGAACGTTGCACGGACGTGTCTAAGTCCGGGCGCCATCGGCAGTTGATCTACAACCGATTCGGGTTCACGAACCCACTTCGCATTGGGAATCAGTACCATGACACGGGTCTATTGCAGGACATGTTTCAGTACAAGTACCGTGCGTACGCAGACCTCTCGTCGAAGCAGCGTCAGATGCCGGAGGCCAACGCGGTCCACATATCCAACTTCATGTCGTATGCGCGCACGCACGCCATCATTGCACTCGCTAGTTGCAATCACGGAACGGAGGACGAGTCCGTTCCACGAATCGTGCGCAACCTTTACCGACTGTACGTCGACACGTACGAATGCATGGGTAGCAATACGGATGACGACAGTGTCCCGTGCATCATGGGTTTCAGCCCTGCACCCATCAACAAGCGTGAAGATCGTGGCGTTGTCCTATATGCCGGTTCTCTCGCGTGTCTGAACAGTAAGCTCGCCACATTCTGCGCCAGTTCCAAGAACAACGGAGAGCGTGTGTGCTCGATTTACAAGCAGGTTTACCTGAACGACGCCACCCTCCTTTACACGCGCCTTCTTCGCCAGGAGCGTCGCAAGATCCTGCACGACAACAACTTTAATCGTGCGCGCCTGAAGCGCGGGCGCGGTTATGGACGTCACGACTTTGACCGCGATCTCGTGGATCTTCAGGACGCTTACATCGAGTTCCTTCAGAACACGGTTCTCGGAATGTTACTGGAGGGAGGAGCAGATCTTCAGGGTGTCCCACTGCACCTCCTCGAACCACGGGAGTTGGAGGTGTCTCTCTTCCAGGAGGACGATAATTTGGTCGGAAACGACTTCCTCACTCCTCGCACCAAGGAGATCATCGCACAAAGCGACTTCGGCGGCGACAACCTCACGCGGTCTCAGCTTGCAATCCTGTCTCTCATTCCTCCCAACCACCGCGTACTTGGTACGCTCCGTCTCAACCAGTCGATGGAGGTGGTCGACTTGGAGCATGCGAAGAAACAGATTCAAAAGGAAACCATGCAGGGCAACAAGAAGGTGTGGCAGCGGTACTCCGAGGGTCTCATCTCTGCAGCATTTGCACAGAAGCTCCTCGAAGTGGACGGTCCCATCGACTTTTCTCTGGATATGTCGTCCATCCAGGATCCGATGCGGATGAGGTTCGACATGGGCGCCTTCAAGGATCCTCTAAAGGAGTCGGAGAAAATCAAGAGTCGCATGACCACCACTCACGCGCAGTCGTCCTCGTCGCTGTCGCTTCACCAACGCGGGGAAAAACTGCGCAAGTCGACGACAAGCGACAGTGTTCTCAGCATGACGACAGCGGAGTTGAACAGGGCACTCGCACTCGTTCGCGAACGTGTGGAACGCGACTACTCGACACACAATGGGACAAAGCAGCGCATCCAGATCCTGGAAATGCTTCGCATCCCTGCGCACGTGCGTCGCATCCTGCGTCCAGAGTACGAGGGTAATATGTCGCAGTGAGGAAGTAGGTTGGTATCTTTGTGTGGGTGTGTGTGTGTGTGTGTGTGTATGAAACGTTTTTTTGCGCGTACCAACCAGTGGTACCTTTTCAAACCATGACGAATATGAATGACACTCCTCTCGCGTTGTACGAGATATGGTCATGCGAGTTCCGCTCCGGGACGACTGCGGAATACCTGAGTCCGCAGTTTGTCAGTCGACTCCATCACCGACTCCAGGGCGCGTTGACTGAAGAGGTGCAACGCATCACGCGGGTCGTGAACATTGTTCCAATTGAGGTGGACATCGTCATTGACCCTCGCACGTGTCTGCGTGCACTGCGGCGCATGGGACTAATATTAGGCGAATAGTGAAAACACACCAATGTGTGTATGCTGGCTTCGCGCGTTCCGATTTGCGGTGACACCCCGATCCATGAGATCTGGTATGTCCGAGGGGCAATTGATTGCAGCAGCGTGTCAGAGTGAAAATAAAAACGACACCGATGAGTAACATGTATTCACTCGTTCTTACCCTTGTATCATGTTATTGCGATGTGCCAACGCGTTTGCGATTGTGTGCCGTCGAACGTAACCCCCAGGTCTCTCTCGGTGAATGTGTCCTTAAACGTGCCGTTGACTTTGTCCCCACGCGGCGTCTGTTTCGTAGATGGAAGAAGACCCGAAGACTACCGCGTACCTATCGCAACTCATGGTCGCGTGGGCGACGCGATCCGGAACGAATCATTTTTGTAGGGTAATCAACTGGTCCCTTTTTTTATACCCGGTATAGTGTAAATACAATGACCGATCTCTGGGACTCGGAACGCCTGGCCACGGTAGGATGGATCATGAATCGTTACTCCGACTTTCTGCGTCCAGGAGACCTCATCCGCATCGGACAGGAGGGAGACCCTTGCTCCACGTACCGCTCGGCCGACGCCGCTCCAGGTGCGCGAGTGGAGAACATAGAACGTGAGGTGGATGGAACAGTACGATTTCGAGCTGTCATGGAGGGAAGTGGTGCCACCGTGAACCTTGACAATCGCAACGTGGCATCGGATCGCATTTGGGAGATTCATCCATCGCAAATAGAAGAGTTTCGCAAGCGCGTGGAGATGGATCGAACTCACCGAGGAGCGAACGATGGATCGGACGCGGAGGACGACGGGGAAGTCGTGAGTCAGAGGGAGAATGAGGACGAGGATGAGCAGGTGGATCGTCACGACCATGGAGCTGTGGAGGATCTATTCCACGACGATGCCATCGAACAACGAGTCAAGGACATGGAGTTCAGAGGAACGGAAATCGAGAAAACGATGGGTGGTGCCATCCGTGAATTGGCGGAGGACATGTTGCGCATGTATCACGGCGAATCACCCACCTTTTCAATCAAGTTTGCAGACAAATACGACCTAGCGCTACACACCGACGTGTCGTATAAGGGATCGAGCCAAGCGGCCAAGGCGGATGAGCGTCACGAGTTCACTGTGACGGGTGAGGATGCGGGCGACTTGAAATCTCGATCGTCGCGACGCTACATAAACGATAATGTTACGCCTCTAGCATCATCTTACGGCGACGACGTGAGGGCCGTCGCGGTGCATCCCGATTCGTAGACGCGGTAACAACCATCGCGGGTGTTGAGCATCGTCACAAGGTCCATTGGATAGGTGAGTTTCGACACGTGTGTGGGAGCACCACCTCGCATCACACACGCGTCCATTTTTTTTTCATACAGTTCCCGTGCAGCTACGTACACCGCGTCGCGTCGGAGACGCTCGTCCGAAACGATCACATGCGGTTCAGATCCCTCTGAGATTTGAAGTGCGCGTATCCCCACAAGACGCGCCATTTCATATCGTGTCAACATTCTACCACCCGTGATCAGGAGGGACAACATGACTCTGATGCACCTGTGTTACGAGTCACCCTCTTCTTCACTCTCTATGCACTCATCAATGACGGCGGTGACACCACCCTCTTCTTCCTCCTCTTCCCCTTCCTCGTCGTCTTCTTCTTCCTCTGACTCGTTCTGTGTATCCTGGTTGGGGACGAAGTCGTCCGCCACATCGTGGGTCACGGAAAGATGGTGCATACTCTGTGCACGTTCTCGATTCAACAGCGACCGTTCTGTACATACCACGGCATTAAAGTCTGCCCTGGTTGTACGAGTCTTGTCCTTCATGTGAAACCGCACGTCTATAGGATACACAAACATTCCAAGACGTCCAGGCAGCACTTCATTATAAACGTGTTCCTCCTCACACGAGTAAATATTGTCAGGGGGGGAATCACTCGTCAACGACCACTGCGACGTCTCGTGATGCACAAAGCGCCCCACCGAAGCATTGCCGGTTCCGCACAGTGCGATGGCCATTAGGTGCAGTCGTCTTGTGAGTGCGAGTGTGTGTGCGCACACTCGGACACTGACACGCAAAAAAAGGCCTTTTACACCTTTTCCTCCTGCTACAGCGAGGTAGAAGGTAAAATCCTTGCGATGGAGTCCAAAACTGACGTATCGCGATTCGAGCGTTTCCTTAATCTTAACAGATATGTTACAGGAACCGTGTGTCATACCCATTCACCACCCGTCACATCAATGTTCTTGTGAAATGTCCAAAGACTTTCAATTTGGGTTTTTGTCTGTACCAAACAAAGAAGATGCTTCGTGTCATATCTCCATATGCATTCAACGTCATCCTTTCTCGCCACCCGTGTTTCTGCGACAGCACGGTATTGAATGATGTTTGCCACGACATCGTCACTCATGCTGTGACTGCACGTCTTTGCGACATTTACAGGTTCATTCTCCCAGCATTCAGGATGTGGAAAAAGAGTACCACGTTTTGGCCGCCGGTGGATGTCATTCCCAATCTCAACCACATTGTGTCACCGGTAAAGGAATGTACACGTTCCCATGACAAGATATTCATTCGCAATAGATTCGACGTGGGTGTCCTATTCGCCACATTTGTACCCATAGACAATCGTGAAGTTGGTATCGTGTGGGCTACAAATAGAAGGGCCTACGTGTTCGACTACCACTTCTTGAAAGGTTGGGTCCTATTCAAGGTACTCAACCGCCAAGACGATCCATTCCAGACATGGATGCGACATCTCGGTGGTGATAGGATCATGAGGATGCAGGAACGTGACGACCGAGTACGTTCGGGTGCTCGGTTGTTTCATGACCTGGTCGTACCGTATTATGGCACGCATCCAAAGGCGCGTGATAAAACGCGAATGCGTGGGATTCGGAACGACGATCCGGTATGGGAGCTTGTGAAACGCGTCAGTTACATGGTCGTTCCAGAGGATGCAGTGGAACGGTTTGAATGGAAACGTGGTTAGAGCACACGATATAAGTGGAATAAAAAAACATCATCCACAGACAAGGGAACACATGGACGTCGTTTTTGCATCCATCGTCATGATCGCGATTGTGAGTTTCTCATCCGCGATTGCATGTTGCCTCGTGGGAAGACAGTTTATTGGGCGCCGTATTCAACATCACGAGGCACCAGTGCGTCCACGATTGATCTTTACAAGTTCTGCGGTTTAGAAGTAATAGAGTATGAGTTACTTTACAAAATGTGTACATTACATTTCGTGCTCAAGTGGAGGAACTCAAGGACTTCTTCAATTGGGGGCCATAGCGGCACTGGAGTCTCACTTGGGATCCGACGCGTATGCATCTTGGCATTCGTCGCTGAAGGGTGTTTCCGGGTGCAGTGCGGGTTGTTTCACCGCACTGTCGATTCTCCTCAGATTGACTATGGATCAGGTGCAACATTCGTACCCCAGTATGAAAAACGTCATGCCGCAACTTACCCGTGATATTCAGTCATTGTGGACACGTCTGGGGGCGTCTGATGTGGACATCATCATCGACATCGTCATCGCAATTCTGGATCACGGGGGTCTGAGTGCATCTGTCACTATGGAACATTTGTACCGATTCACACGTATTGAATGCGTCTTCGTGTGCACAAGTCTAACGCACAAGAGGCGCGTTTACATTTCTCATACATCACACCCCAATGTCCGTGTCGTCGATGCGATCGCTGCGTCGTGTTGCATTCCGGGAGTGTTTCGTCCGGTCAGCATCGACGGTGAATACATGGTGGATGGCAACCTATTGGAATCGATTCCAGTTCCCTTTCCGAGATCAGAGACGCTCTACATGATAGTGGGTGAGTACAACGTGGAGGGTAAGGATGAAACACTCAACGCCTCGTCTTACCTCATGTCCCTTTTGACCATCATGACCCGGTACACACAACAACTGGAGCGCCTACCTCCCCAACGTTGCATCGTATTGTCTCACTCCTCTGCAGTATTCGACCCGTTGATGAGCGACGACGACTCTGTCAACATTCGGTTTCAAGGATTCGTGCAAACGGTTAGTTTTCTCACACTAGGAAACACAAATGCCCTTGCTCACATATTACGGCATTGCATTGAGACACACATTCGTTTGTCTATACACACGAACATCACCACCAGTGGCGTGGAGGGAGTGCCCCCATTGAGTGAACCATTAGACGGTGCTCCAAACGTCGAATGCGTTGCATCATTACAACGGTAATCACCATCAAGACGACGATGAATAGGTGGGTGCGTTGCGTCATTTCTTGGTGCATCGCATCGAGAAGGACCCGCACATGTGACGGTTCTCCCTCCTCCCTATTGACGACATGTGCAATGCGGGCAGATACGGCCGTGGGGGGCGTCTGGGTTGGGGGCCACACTTCCGTAAATATTGCGGACGTGCGACTCATCTTATTTTACAGTCCCAGGAAAAAATGTCGTATCCCATGGATATCGAACGGCGGATACAGGAAATTTTGCACCGCCAGAATGGCAGAGCCGTCGTTTGCAGGTCGCGACCTGCACCTACGTTGGTTTTTTTGATTGGTCTTCTCGTCGGTCTTGTTGTGGCCACAGTGTGCGCTCCCTTGCATTCTGCAAAAATAGTTCCCCATAGGCAACCATGGCAGATTCAGTACGCGACCTCCGACGAACACTAGAACGCGAGTGTGTGTCGCGGGGTCAGGAGGCACCAAATGCAGTAACAACGCGAACGTCCTCAACGCCATTCGTACCTATCATCTTGGTCGCTGGGTGTATCGCCATAGTCACTGTACTGACGTTGCGCAAATCCCAAACCACCACCATGAGCGATCCGGATCCATTGCTTCAACTTTTTTAAATCTATCCACATTACGTTCGGATGTGACACACACCGTATACACTGCATATCAGGGTGTAGCACGTGTAATGAACTGAATGTAAAAATAGGGACGTCACATTCCTTTTTTTGCGTTTGATCTACAACTCACTTTTCACTTCAACACTGTATCAACGACATGCGCGCAGAGCATTTGCTACAATCGGCGGTGACGTTCCATGAGGCACCCATGCGCACGACTGCGTTACCCGATTCCTTTTCATGCGTCGATGAGGCGGTAAGTACCATGACGGATGTGCTTCTACATGAGGCGCGCGAGTGCATGCAGCAGCCTCTTCCTACACGACCGGATCGACCATACCTTCACCCAGTGGATGTGGATACGTCCGAACCTGGGATCGTGTCGTCAAAAACGTCCCTTGACATTCTTCGCATGCGAGGGGACGAAGTCACTCGAATCGGCTACCACACCCGCAGCGACGACCGTACCCAGGAAACGAACGAGGAGGACGTTGTGGTCGTCATTCACAAGACGAAGATGGCATCGGAGCAGGATGCGGATAAAAAGATGTCGTCCGCCATACGCAGGGGAGAGAAGAGTGCACAAACAGACGAACGCCGGCGTGAACGGAAACGTGAGCGCGACGAAGAGACCCCAGAGGTGCGCGAGCGACGTCTACAGGAGCAACGTGAAAAGAGAGAGCAACGGCGTACAAGGGGTACGGAAGGTACGGAAGGTACGGAAGGTACGGAAGCGGTCGCCAATACCAATGAAGAGAAGGAGGCGGGTAAGCGCGCGACCAAGTCCGTGCGACCCTCAGATCCCTTTCCTGACGCCTCCATGAACGTCGTGCTCAACCGTCCTCGCATTGCGGGACGGACACGGGGAAATGAACGGTTTTACGAGCATCCCCTTCCGCACCACCGTCACCTAGCCGCGTTGCACCACACGTCTCTCCACGAATCACTGCGTGATGCGCTGTTGCACGCAGAGGCATCGGATGCATTGGAACTCATTCAGGGTCCGCCAGGTACCGGAAAGACAATGTGTCTCATCCAGTGCATGAAACGACTCACGGGGCGCATTCTCCTGTGTGCACCCACGAATGTGGGTGCTGCCAACCTCTACGAGAGATGCGTACAATGCGGGTACGCGTCCGAGTGCGCGCTGACGCTAGCGCCTGATCGTATCCCTCCCGGGACGGCGGTGCAGAGCAACGACCCCACACGTCGAATTGTGTGTGCGACCATTTCGTCACGAAGTGGTCCTGTGCTGGATACTCAGCGATTCGAAAACGTGCTCGTGGATGAGGCGGCGCAGTGCATGGAGGCGTGGGTTTGGACGTTGATGCGTTCGGACGTGACCTTTGTCGCACTCGCGGGCGACGTGCAACAACTTCCCGCGGTGGTGTCTGAGACGGGACGGACTCTGCGCCACGATCGATCGCTCATGGAGCGGCTCATGACGCAATGTTACGACAACGTCACCTCACTCACCGAGCAGAATCGCATGTGTCCCGAAATATTGAAGCTCACCAATCAGCGTTTCTATGCGGGGAAACTCACGTGTGGACCTCATGCACCGACGAGTGGTCTGGTGGAGATCGTCGATGTCAATGGAGATGAAGTGGAGGACGGTACATCGTATTACAACCCAAAGGAGATGCAGGAAGTGCAAAAAATTTGCAAACATACACCGGACGCAACGGTACTCTGTCCCTATATGGCACAATGTCGACGCATTCTCGCATTGGGTCTGGGTGTCGCAGTACACACCATCGACTCCTTCCAAGGACGAGAGGCAGATACCGTCGTCGTGTGTCTGGTTCGTGATGGGTCGTCGGGACTCGGTTTCTGGTCCGACTATCGCCGTTTTGTGGTGGCACTGACGAGAGCAAGGCGTAGACTTGTGATCGTGGTGTCGCACAGGTCCGCGTGGCCCATTTTAAACGATGCTTGATAGCATCAACATCATCATGAGACTCCCCGTCAGTCGTGCTCGGGATGAAACCGGGTAAATGTCTCCGTATCCCACCGACGACAAGGTGGTGAGAACGTAATAAACACGATTCTCGATACGTTTCAAACCAGAGTCGGTATCGGAATCGATGCCACTGTACTCCTCTGCGGAGTACATGCACGTGAGAATGGTGAAAACGGCAACAATTCCAAGGACCATGACAAACGCATGCACCTTCCGCTCGCTGGTCGTATCGCCACTACTGGCAACACTTGACATGTGTGTAGCTTACAAGGGTGAATTGTATTTTTTTACTACTCAATCGAATCCCAGGGGGGGGGG
>TARA_B110001452_G_scaffold67366_1_pt1 | contig 10484 bp, 10 predicted proteins | sample TARA_B110001452 | Tara Oceans TARA_B110001452 (sample SAMEA4396971) | marine metagenome | biome: Polar Biome; feature: [DCM] deep chlorophyll maximum layer (ENVO:01000326); material: water (ENVO:00002006), including particulate matter (ENVO:01000060) such as... | depth 25 m
TTTTCTTGAGATTGCCTCCACTGATCGATTGTAATGTATTCATAATTGAGTTGATGTTGCTCCAACACGCCACATATGTAACGAATGTGAAAACCAACATATGGAGGCACTCCAAACGCGGCTGGCTCGTCTTCATATCCATCGAGAACAAGCCAATATGGGTCTTTGCTCTCAACCATGAGTTGGCTACGGCTTATGCCTCATAGCCTTATGTCTCAAACGAGGGATGTTCCTGCTTAAAATCAGTCGCTACGTCGTGGACGGCGCTTCTTTGCTCGGCCTTCTTCTTCAGCCATTGCGCGGAGTTCTCGGGATGATTTCCCATCCTTATCGCCACCGCCTTTGGAACGCTTCTTGCCACCACTCTGAGAAATATCGACCTTGATTCTTCGACCCTTGAGTTCAGTACCGTTGAGCGCTTTGACAATTTCTTCGCCATTGTCTTTCTCAGATACAAAGACGAATGCAAATCCTTTCGGTTTGCCACCTTTGTCCGTAGCGATAGCAACTTCGTTGATGGTTGCCTTGTCTCCGAAGAATTCAGTAACGACCTTTTCGTCAGCATCGAATGGAAGGTTTCCAACATAGAGTTTGAGTCCCTTTGGTGGTCCAGATGTTTTCTTTTCTTTGTTATCAGCATCTCGAACACCGATTCTTCTGCCGTTGATCTTGTGTCCGTCGAGAGCAGAGATTGCGGCTTCAGCTTGTGGCTTAGCAGTGAATGTAACGAATCCAAATCCTCTGGAGGCTCCAGAATCATCAGTCATGACAATACAATCTGTCATGTCACCGTGCTTACCAAACATTTCCTTGAGTTGTTCAGTATCGACTTCTCGAGGTAGACCTCCAACAAATAGGCGGCATCCAGGCGCTGCCTTTTGTCGGCGTCCTTGGCCACCGCCTTGGCCTTCGAATCGGAAATATGTACGTTCACGTCCATCTTCTCGTACGTCGGCAGCAATGTATGTTGCGCGACCTGATGGACCATGAGCAAAGAGTGCTTCAGCCTCTCTTCCCCATCGCTTCCCAGATAGATTGAGTTCAGATGCCCCTTGCTCAAGTTCTGCCCAACCGGCTCCGAAGTTATCTGCTAATGCACGATAACTCTGATATTTGCAAGAAGGGCAAGCGACATTCCAGTCTCCGTTAACTTCTGCAACGAGTGTATCTCCGCATGAAGGGCAGATAGCATGAAGAATTCCACAATCATCACGTTCTCTAAAATCGATACGAACAACTGGAGTTACTTCAGTGACAACAGCACGAGCTACATCTCTGCGTCGAACAGCGTCAGCAACGGTGTGGAGGAATCGATCGGCAAGACGAGTGACATGGAAATGACCTTGCAATTGACTCGGAAGGATAGACCCCTTTTTGCCTTCAACAACAAGGATTCGGGCTTCTCCACCTTTTTCCTGAAGTTTTTCAAATTGACAAATGATTGTATCGCCAATGGCAATATCGACAATCTGTTTTCCGGCTTGTACGCTCACAACGCCATCATTGATGTTCATTTGGCCAACGGTTGTCGATACGATTGAATCGTCGATAACCATTGTTCCTTCGCCGGCTTCTACGTCGCCGACGTTTGCTACTTTTGTCCCTGGGGTGACGAGGCTCGTCGTCATTTTAATCATCTCGTAGCACGGTTTCTTCGCTGATGCGAAGCCTTGTGCTGGTTTATTGCGAGGCTCGCCCCCTTTTCAACCCATCACATGACTTTGCTTCACTTCAAACGCTCAAGACGATAGCACCGAATGCGGGTTGAACCCTGTTGTTGCTTGTGATGCGCATAGGCAGCAGGCAATCGAAAATCGGTCTGATAAATCGAATGCAAGGCGTATCCATTGGATTTTGCAAGTGATGCCAAATGTTCTGCATCAATACTATGGATGAAGTGAATTAAAGGGATATTCATGGCAAATAATGTCTCAAAAAAAGCCCTATCTGCATGCTTGGTCTGAACCCCCCAAGGCGGGTTCATGATTGCAATGTCGACTGGTGAATCAAGTTCAATAGCAGTGCCATCAACACGTTGATGAATTGTTTTCAAGAATTCATTTCCTTCGACTTCAGCAATATTCTCATCGATTACATCAAGCGCTGTTTTGTCACATTCCACCATTGTAACATGTTTTGCTCCAAGAAATGCAGCGCCAATGCCAAGGACGCCATTCCCAGCACCCAAATCAAGGACGTGCTTCCCTTCAAATGAATCACCCAGATCAATCTTAGTGAGCCATGCCGCAGCGAGGTTTCCTTCAGTAGGATACTGTTCGAGCTCAACCGAATGACACGGATGTGCTTTGAGAGAGGACAGTCGCATCGCAAGATGCCGCTGGCGCATAACTTCACCAACGTCGTTGCTGCTGACCGAAATTCTGTTGATTGAATTGCTGTTGTTGTTGCATACGAGCAGCATATTCTGCTTGTTGCATCGCTTGTTGATTACTCATCATGAGAGCAATTTGGCGAATTTGTTCTGCCTCGATACGAAGCCTAGCGATGAGTTGTTCACCCGGTTGTTGACCGCCACAGAATCGGCAAAAGCGAGTTCCATCGTTCTGTGATTGTCCACATGTTACGCAAAAACTCATTTCTTCACCGTCCTTTCCTGTATGCTGACAATTATCAACCTTTCACTCATTCAAGTTTGTTTAGCCCATTGAAGTCAGTTGTAAAAACACAGGCCATGTTTCAAATCCAACAGCAGTTGCTCGCTCATTGATGCTGTTCCAACGTGGATCATCCATCATTTCGCTTGGCTCAATGCCGCTGGCAAGAAGTTCTGATACAAGGGCTCTAAATTCGATTTCAATTTCAGATTGTTGAAGTTGTGGTTCTTCTGGCACAGATGGAAGTGGAATGGTTTCGATAACAGGCTCAATGTGTTCTTCAGTAGAGTCCAACTCTTCGCCAGCAGCTTGCATTTCTCCGAATCCTGTATCAGTGGCTTTCGTTATCGCGTCTTCTACATTCTGTGGCTCGTCGGAAGTTCCATCATCAATGGATGGGAGCGGGACTGATGCATGTTTCTCAATGACGACATCCGATTCCATAACGATTTCAGGTGGTGCGATTTCTGTTTGTTCCTCTTGAGCAACCGGCTCGGGAGTTGCAGGTTCAGCCGCACGGCCAACGCCGAGTACCTCTGCTTGCTGCCGGGCGAATTCTGCAGCTTGTTTTCTTGGAAGACTCACGAAACACTTGTTTGGAACTGAGGTTGGTGGGAATGGCAAATAATAGCGTTCAATCGCTGGAAGGTCTGGGTGTCGGAAACAAAGCATGTTGATGTTTTCAAATCCTCTCTGAGCAGGAACATCGACTGAGAACGGTACGGGTTGAATTGTAATTGAAGCACGAACCCACTTCTCTGTTGTGACGAGATGTTGCATCCATGGTCCTAGATCACTTGTTGCGAGGTCGAGAAACTGGAATGACGCATCACGTGGATTCAGTCCTTGTTCTTGCAGAAGTCGTGCTTCTGCTCTTGGGCGATGAAAGACGCCAATGACGGGTTGGCCGTGTTCAACCATGTCTCCGTGTAATTCCAATATTTTGCGTTCTCTTCGAGGACAAATCAACATGATCTGCATACGAGTTGCCTCGTTATCATAGATATCTCCCCAACGTTTTGTAGCTTCAGATTGAAGACCATCGATGGTCATGTTTGGAATCATTGCGGTTATGCCCATACCCTCACCGCTCCGATGATACATTGCTTGGATTTATGTCTACTGATGGAATTTCCCCTTCCGCAACAGCAAGTTCTGCTAACAACACGACTCCTCCCGCCGCTCCGCGGATTGTGTTATGTGAAAGGGCTTTGAATTTGACAGAAGAACCTTCAACAGTCTCAATGTGAATGACTGTTTCCATACCTGCAGTCAAGTTTTGCGAAGGATTTGGATTGGAACCCTGGAATGAACCCCAGAGATGTTTTGCTCTCGTTGGAGATTCATCAAGGACAATGATTGGTGATTGAGGGGCACTAGGGAGTTGATTCAAGTGACTGTATTCTTGAGAGAGGAGGAGTGATTTAATTTCTTCATAGGTTACGTTTTGTTCAAGTTCAAGTTCAACATTGACGATGTGTCCTTCTTCAGCATCAACGCGTTTACAGATAACGTCCCATTCAGCGTTGATGCGTAGAATACGTTCTGCCTCTTCGATCAATTTCTCTGCTTCGCCTTCTATTTCGTTCCCAATTGCTGCTTTCCTTTTTTCATCATTCAACAACAATGCCCAGCCTGCACCAGACAAGGCTTGTTCACTTCGCACCTTCACCTTCGTTACTCGATGATGGTTTGCAATCACATGAAGTGGGTGAAGCACTGGTAAGAGTGTGCAATTTGTGGCACAAGCAAGCAACCCAAATTCTCCAGGCCACTGTTTGAGTGATTCAGGATTCACTTCAGCAACAACGAGAGGAACCTCTTGATGCATACGATACGCACTCGCATTAGAAAATACAACTAATCCATTCCTCGATAGCCGTGCTTCAATCGTATGAGCGGGGCTGCTTGGTAATGCGCTGAAGACGATGGTTACTCCGAGAGCTTTCAATGAACTGTGAAGTTCTTGGGAATGGACATCCAGTATCGGCTCAGAGATATTGTTCAATGCTTCAGGTTTTCGATGCTTCAGTCTCCAAGGAACTGTAGCGAGCATTTGACCACTGTCTTGTCCAGCAATAGCAACTAAGTCGAACCATGGATGGTTTGCAAGTCGTTGCTGCATTCGTTGGGAAACAAATCCGCCTGCACCCAGTATCGCAACACGTGCCGAAGGCATGTGCATTCCAAGAGATGGAAGTTTTAGTCCCTTGCTCACAATAAGGTGGGAAAGCATATCTTCAAATGCTTCTTTTCTAACGCAGAGACATGGAGAACAAAATCACCATCCAAGCTTTTGCCCACTGTGACGGCCCATGCGGCGTCTACGATCCTGCCAGTGCCCGAGTTGCGGCCGAGGCAGTCCAATCAATGACTAAGAAAATGGTCGCTTTGAGTGAAAGCGATGCCGACTGTGGCTCTGCCTCATACATCAACACAATGAGTCGATTCGCAGCCATCAAAGAAGAAGAAGCGCAAAAGTGCAAGAAAGAACTTCTCGTACTTTGGACTGATTTCTTCAAGCCACAACACCTTGAATCACTTCCTAATCTCCACGACACATTTTGGCAGGCAGCAAAACTTTGCTCCGCTTGTAAGGTCGAAGTTTCAGAACAACACGCTCAAGAACTTATGGACGCAGTTGAAAACATTCACAAAATGTTCTGGTCCGTAAAGGGACGAGAAGTTTCTTGGATTCGTGCAAGTTGAGGGTTTGAACTTGAGCACAATTGCTGTAGTCGTAAACGGCGACAGCATGTGGCCTACTCTAAAACACGGTGATACATTTGACGCTGTGCCTTACTCAGGTCAAGACGTCAAGATAGGGGAAATCATTGTTTTTAGAGATCCAACACACGAGTCACGAATTTGTGTGAAGCGAGTTTTGCATATCAAACCAGATGGATTGTTTGTTGAAGGAGATAATCCTGACCCAACCGCTTCAACCGATTCCCATAACTATGGCGTAGTTTCCTTTGATCTATTGATTGGAATGAAGCGATAGTTTACCTCTCCCCAGTTCAGCATCAACAGGATGAGGGAATAATCGACGAATGATAAGTTTCTTCAAAATCGATGAACCATCCCGTATCGAACCGAGTTTTGGCTCTCCAATCCGAGGTTGGTATTGGACAGGATAGTTCTTCAGGTGAATATTTGCAACTGCACATTCGGCGTACATTTCGGCTTCGATTTCAAAATCCATACTGTTGAGATTCATTTGTCTGATCGCTGCTTTGTCAAAGACCCAATATCCGCTGCACACATCATGAATTTCCAATCCAAATAGCATGACTGCCGACCATGTGAGGAGATGGTTTCCTATCCAGTTTTGAGCAGTCATGGCATGTGGATGCATTTGATTTGTAAGTCGATTTCCAACAATAATCTGGCCCTTTTTGAGCAATGGGAGCATATTCAACATATCACTTGGATGATAGGTCTGATCAGCATCAAACATGACGACAGCATCAAAATCCTTCTTGATAGCATACTCAAACCCAACACGAATTGCTTCTCCCTTTCCTTTGGTCGGCTGTACAAGAACTTCACAACCAGCGTTTTCACCGATTTGCCTAGAGTTATCTGAACTTTTCCCGTCAACAATAACCACGCTGGGAGACCAACCTAGGTCCATCAATGGCTGATAAGGAATAGCCCCTAGGACACTTTCTAATCCCTCCTCTTCGTTGAGGACGGGTAGCAGAATCATCAGTTCCTTCACAGTCTTAGCCTCCCTTGATTGTTTTTCATGCCTTCGCTTATTCAGCTTGTAAGACCTCGAAATGATGAATTCTCAATCCAGTGGAATCAATGATTTGACCACTTCGACCAGAAAAACCGAGTGGGTTAATCCACCACTTTCCATCATGTTCTAGGTTTATTGAAATGTTGAGGGTTTCATCAAATTGAAGCGTTCTGCATTCGTATCTCCATCCACTTTTATCTTCTGGTGAAATGGAAACCTGATTGAAATTAATTGTATAGTCGAGTTCAGTACCAATTTGCTCATACAGAAGACAAACATTGAATCTTCCTCTTAGACCAGGGTCATCAATGGCTTTGTTCCAATCGATTTGTCCTTGTTTCGTAATCACCATTCGTTGTTCTCCAAGCGAAAGAAGATCGCTGTAGCGGTGATCTCTCCATGGATCTTGCCTCAAATCGCATCCATTTGCCTCAATACACTGGGTTTGAGATAAATTTGAAACAACAGCCACGCGTTCAGGAGATGGTGCATCATATAATTTCCAGTAACGAGCACCATCGTAACTCTTCTCAACAGACCAATGAGGGGATGATGCAAGGAACGGGGCTAGGCTTCCAATTGGACTCGATACAGCATAACCAACACCTAATTCACGTAGGCGTGTGATGTCATCATTTCGAATTGCAGCCGTTGCAGATTGTTGAATTTCATCATCGAGCGTGAGTAGGCCAAGGGTGGGTATACTCGTCGTCTTGATATTGGTGATAAACGAATACGTATGCCCCCAGTGAATATTCTCAGAATAAATAATCGCATCAGGAGGATTCTCTTCCAGCCATACTCTGAGTCTTTCATCACCAGATGTTGATGCATGGAGTTCTTCATGTTGAGAGAGTTGAACAAACAATCCTGCGGTTAGAATCGAGCCTAAAATCAAGGCACTAAGACACATAGCTGAAATAATCGGTTTGTAGTAAGGATCCATGTCTCGGTTTAGCCAAGCCCTCTCTCCATCTACGCTGGTCAGAGACGTGGAGCGACTTGCGATGAGCCCTACGATCAGTGCTAGAGGGACATGATATGCATGCAAGGCCATTGAATAGAGGGTATATGAGAGTAAACTCAGTATCTGAATGTTCGTAAAACCATCGATTAGATGAACGAATGAAAGAATCCATAACGCACTCAACCATAATCCAACGAGGCGTATTTCTTTGGATTTTCTTCCTAACCACAATCCATACCCTGCTAACAGCATCAATGGTCCGTTATACATCAGCATCGGTTTGCCTCCTTGCCATCCATATTCTGCAAAGACAGGCTCTTCTAACATCCTTGGTGCGAAGAAAATCAAGGCGATGATGAACATCACACTCATGATGATAATCGATGAAAAGAAAATGTGCTTGCTTCTGTCTTGTTCATCGTCATCCATACTCGTTCTCATCAGGATACTCGCTAGCAACATGCATGCAAGGTAAATTGCACCTGTTGGGTGGATGAGAACTGTAAATCCTGCGGTTGAGATAAAGGCGATGATGTGAGCGCGAAGTGATTGATGGTATGGCCGGAATACAACCAATAAGCCCACGATAAGTCCGAGTTGACTCGCTACAGAGGGATAGCCTGAATCGAAAACTTTTGCGAAAAGAGCGAGTGATCCTCCCATTGCTAAGACAGAAGAAGCCCCTGCTCCCAATCGGTCCATACTCCCCCAAATTCCCAATAATATGGCGAGAAGGGAAATGTGTCCAAGAATCATTGCAGTTTGCTCAATAGAGCTGCCAGAAAGTTCCGATAACCAAGCAAGCAGACTTGGGAAGGCTGGTGGATACGTCCAAACTCCAGAATTTGGACTGGGTAGGTCGAACGATCCAGTTGATTGAACATTTGCAGCAAGTGTTCCAAACCCAACCCAATCAACTCCAAATGGCCGTTCGATAAGCAACAATGGTATCAATGTCATCGCGCAAAAGAAACCAGCCAGAATTTGAAGCATTGGATTGCGTTGTTGCTGGAACCAACGTTGGGCCTGAACTTCTTCCTCAAGTTCTGGTTCTGATTCAGAAAGAACGAGGCCGTGCATAGCAGCCTCGAGTCGCTGCCAATGTGTATGTTGAGTCTTTTCGATGTGAATTTTCCTTCTCAAAAAGAGAATAGAACATATGTTCACCAGTAGAATAGAAAAAGTAACTGAGATGATATTCCAAGCCTGAATGACAAATAAAATGCCAGACGTCCCATAGAGAATAAGCAAACCAAGGGGTAAGCAAAGAAGAGATTTCCGAAATGTATCTGCAGCACCATCTAAGATTCGAGTTAAGGCTAACCCAGGAGGTATTGATGCGAGGACAAGAAGACATAATGCCGCCCACATGAGTTGTGCCTACACCTAATGGGTCATCAATTTCATCCATGAACTCATAGGTGTGGAGCCTGTCTTAGAATCATGTGGGGATGTTCCGACCTTGCTGGTACTGGGAAGAACTCCTTCCATCCAATCGTCTCTCTTCCTGAGCATTATTGGGTGTTGAATCTCCAACGTCCTCAAACAGATTGGGCAAATCCATACACTGTTACAATCGGGCGGTATGACGAAGACAGAAAAGGCATGTATACTCAAGAATTGTTTGGAGGTGAACGAACAATTCACGTCGGCCTAGACATTGGCGCCCCCGCTGAAACTCCAATTTATGCCTTTCAAGATGGGTTAATTCATTCCTTTGCAGACAATGATGAAGAAGGTTCCTATGGGCCAACAATCATTACCGAACATTCTCTTCAAATCGGAGGTGTCCAGACCTCATTATGGGTGCTACACGGTCATCTATCACGAGAATCATTACAAGGACTGAAGATTGGTGAGAGGATTCTACAAGGCCAAGAGGTCGGTAAGATGGGCTGTGAAGAGGAGAATGGAGGCTGGCCTCCACATGTACACATTCAACTCAGTTTAATTGAGCCCCAAGAGGCCGATTTACCCGGTGTTGTGACCCCTGAAGATCGTATTCAGGCTCTACTTGATTATCCTGATCCAAGAAATATTCTTGGAATGGTGTATTAGGAATCAGTTCGCAAGATAACCCTTCAAGGCTTGAATTGGAGCAATTGCAGAAGGGTCCTTTCCGTGAATTAATGCAAGTGCAATTGTCAACCAATCCATGACGATGCAATGGTGGAGCATTGCCTCAAGTAAAGAGGTTCCTTCACCATGAACTCGCCATGCATAATCCGTTGAAGTATGTTCGATCATCCAATCAACACGTTTGCTTACTTGAGGTGACATTCCGTCCCATGTAAGAAACAAGACTGCTTGTTCCGTTCTGGTTGGATCTCCATCTTCTCCAATACCGCCCCATGCGACTATTTCGTTGTGATTCATTTCAGGTACTGCTCCAATGCGAGCAAATCGAGCTGAATTTTCATTGATTTGATTTTTGAACCGAATAAGGACCGATTGAAGTTCTTGAGGGCCCAAAAGTGCGATGGGTTGAGTCGAAATGGCTTGTGCTAATTCGAGTATGTCACTCCCTTCCTTTTTTCTAAAATCATTCGAATCTGATGCATAATGAAGACGTACCATCATTGATTCATATTCTTCCTCACTTTGTCGGGGTAGGAGGCCAAGGTGTTGCATGCAAGCAAGTTGACGAGAAAACAAATGGCCGAATGCAGTTCGAGGAGGTTGTCCTCCAATTGAAGGAATCAAGAAACAGTTTTCGTACAGTTCACACAAACCTGCAAGAACTCCTCCAGTTGCAATAACGATAACTGTTGCTCCTTGCTTTAATGCTGCTTCAGTAGCATGGAGTGTCTCTTCGGTATTTCCACTGTGAGATGTTGCAAGAACCAACCAAGACGCATTCCACCATGAGGGGATTGTGTAATCTCTTTGGGTGATGAATGGAGTTTCTCCATCTTGATTTGAAAGTGTTGAAAGGAAATCTCCTCCTGCTGCAGAACCACCCATCCCCAGACATAGAACGCCATCCCATGGTTGCTTTTGTAGTTCTGAAAGCCATGGCAGATGTTCATTATTTACTGCGTTCATGCCCCTTTCAAAGTCAGTAAAAAAAGCCTGTGTGAACCCAGCCATGCCTTGGGTATCAAGGCTGTTAAGGAGACTCTCGATGTCAATAGAATCTTCGTCCATGAGTGTA
>TARA_B110001452_G_scaffold80636_1_pt1 | contig 10484 bp, 9 predicted proteins | sample TARA_B110001452 | Tara Oceans TARA_B110001452 (sample SAMEA4396971) | marine metagenome | biome: Polar Biome; feature: [DCM] deep chlorophyll maximum layer (ENVO:01000326); material: water (ENVO:00002006), including particulate matter (ENVO:01000060) such as... | depth 25 m
GGGGGAGAACAGAAACGATGCATCCCGGAATCTGTTTCTTCTGGGTTCATTCTCGTTTGGATTTCTCCTTCTTGGATTGTATACCGACAACGCCTATACCACCACAGACCAATTTAGCACCTCTGTGTGGCTAGCAACAAGCGACCTGTTTGGAATCCTTGCTGGACTTGGACTCTCCATCATCGTGTTTACATTGGCGATTTGGCAATATGAGAGAAAACGTCCTGGATTGAGCAATTTACCCCCACCTTCAAACGAACAGCTCGAATTAGCCGCTGATGTTATTCGAAAAAATCTCGGAGGTGAAGAAAATGAATGAGTCTCCGAAACAACGAGTCATGCTCATTGCAGGTTTTATCCTCATTCTGCCTAGTTTCGTTCTAGCAATAATAGGTAGTTCGTCCGACGCTGATTTGTCAAGAGGATTTGCTCGTTTTGCAAACGCATTCTTGACAACATACACCCTAACATCAATCTTTTTCATTGTTAATATGTTCAGATACTCAAAGAGCAGGAATGAACCAAAAGCGCCATGGATAGGGATGTCATACGCAGCTATATTGGGAGTTGTTGCCTCTATCTTACTCACATCACAGGGTGGATTTTTATTGGAAGATAATAGCGGCACTAGAGCTCAATTATTAACCAATGTAGTTCACTTTATTGTCACAGCATTGGCTGTGTTGATTGCGGTTGTAATCATGATCTTTGTCGCCTTTGTAAACATCACTTCTAGAAATCAAAACAAAGACTGACCAATTTGTCAGGGTTTCTCTTAGCGTTGCCTTGATAAGGAGAAGGCAGGTGGCTTCGATATCGAGGTGAGTATATGTCAAAGGGTACACCATCAATGGGTCGTCGACAAAAGACAACACACATCCGCTGCAGACGCTGTGGAAGAAATGCATATCACAAGCAGAAAAGTGTTTGTGCATCGTGCGGATATGGGGCAACAGCCCGCATACGCTCCTACAGCTGGAACAAGAAAACTCACCGTCCTAAGGCTTGAACTTCAAGCGCAATGAATACAAAGGCGCCGCGACTGTCTCGACACAGGGAATCACATGTGCGGCATCATCGGAATAGTTGGTCGACACGGTTCACACGTGAACCAAGCACTCTATGATGGCTTGACTGTGCTCCAACACAGAGGCCAAGATGCTGCTGGAATTATGACTGAACATAATGAAAAATTCAATCTTCGAAAAGGAAACGGTCTTGTCTCCGATGTATTCTACAAGCGACATATGCAAAAATTGCTTGGACATGTCGGTATTGGGCACGTCCGCTATCCTACTGCAGGCTCTTCTTCCACAGCAGAGGCTCAACCGTTTTACGTAAACTCTCCATATGGCTTAGCTTTGGCACATAACGGAAATCTAACCAACAGCGATGAAATACAAAAAAGCCTGATTGGTGAACATCGTCGGCACGTGAATACAACAAGTGATTCTGAAGTACTCTTGAATCATCTTGCCGTACAGTTAGATCTTCAAAGCGATCAGATGAGCATCAATGGCGAACCATTCCTCAATGTCGATTCTTTCTTTGACGCAATAAGCGACGTTAACGAGTCTGTCCGAGGAGGCTATGCCTGTGTTGGAATTGTCAACGGATATGGGCTCTTCGCCTTCAGAGACCCGCATGGAATTCGCCCCCTCGTTTATGGGAAAAGAGAATACGATGGAGGAACTGAATGGGTTGTTGCAAGCGAATCTGTTGCAATTACTGCCCTTGGATTTGAAATCGTTTCTGATGTCAAGCCAGGAGAAGCGATATTTATTTCATCATCAGGACACATATTTACCAAGCAATGTGCAGAACCCCGTCCATTCACACCGTGTATATTTGAGCATGTTTATTTCGCCCGCCCAGATTCAACCATCGACGGAATCTCAGTCTATCAAGCCAGGTTGAATCAAGGTGAACGTTTAGCTGAAAGACTACTTGAACAATGGCCTGATCATGATATTGATGCAGTGATTCCAGTACCTGATTCAGGTCGAATCTCTGCCCTACAAATGGCGAACATACTCGATGTCCCCTATCGTGAAGGGTTTGTTAAGAACCGATATGTTGGCCGTACATTCATTATGCCTGGCCAAGAGATGAGGATGAAATCTGTACGCAGAAAACTCAACGCAATTCCAAGAGAATTTAATGGAAAAAATATACTTCTTGTTGATGATTCAATTGTGCGTGGAACAACAAGCGCTCAAATTATTGAAATGGCCAGAGAAGTAGGGGCCGCCAAGGTTTACTTTGCATCTGCTGCACCTCCAGTTCGCCATCCAAATGTGTATGGAATAGACATGCCAGCAGTAGATGAATTCATTGCAAACGGAAAATCCATAGAAGAAATCAATCAGACAATCGGCTCAGATCGTTTGTTCTATCAAACGCTGGAAGATTTAATCGAAGTAACCATGCGAAAAGGATGTGGAATCGATGGATTTGATAGTTCATGTTTCAATGGAGAATACATCACTGGCGATATTGATTCAGAATATCTCAAAAAGTTAAGCGATGCAAGAAATGATGCTTCAAAAACACAAGAATCAATGGATGATGAGCGAAGTATTGACATGCATAATCATCAGATTTGAACAGAAAAAGCATCAGGCTATAACCACCGAGGTTCTGGTTAGGGTATGGTCCAAACACTCCCTTCAATTGATTCGATTCATAATGAAGAAAAAGTAAACGCCATCTCAATCAATGCTTCTGGAGATAAAGTACTGATTGGAGATTGCAAAGGATCGATTTTACTCTATTCGCTTGATGAAAAAGGCCAGCACCTTGAAAATACATTCAAATTGACTTCAGCAATAATCGAAGTGATATGGCACAATGAAAAGTTCCTCGTCGTTGACGAAGTCGAAGGTGTGCACATGTACTGCCAAAACGGAGATGTTGAGTGGACCTTCAATCTAGAAGCTGGAGGAGCAAAAGCCCATATCCAGCAACAAATCACTGTTCTCGACGGTATTGGGACTCTACGTCATCTTACATTCGATGGCAAAGAACATCCAACAAAGTATCAACAGATCATCTCGTTCGAACCTCTTCAAGATGGTTTTTTATTACTAACAGAACAAAGCGAAGTGAAGAAGATTAATTCATCATTTGAAGAAGTATTCTCTCGAGAACAGCGGGGCGATATTGGAGAGGACATTGTGCATTATGGCCAAGGTCTCAACTCGACTTGGTTCGTAGCAAGAGAAGGGCATGCATTGGTCCCAGGTGATGAAGAAGCCCTTGAGATTGAATTCTTTACAGGAAATGAACGCGTTTCTAGGTCTGAAATTACAGGCCGTGTTCGAGCATTCTCTTCAAAAAATGAAATCCAATATCTTGGATTAGATAATGGAAAGATCATCCACGTTTCAGATGTATACGAATTGACTAAGATACATCAGTTTCCATACGCAATACAATGTTTAGCGTTAACTGAAAAGCACTTACTCGTTGGAACTTGGTTCAATATATATGGCATCAATTTAGTTTCAAGTGAGATTGACTGGACGATTGAACATAAAGGATTCGTTGAACAAATCATTACTAACAAGAATCAAACAAAGATGCTCTTTTTCGGAGAAGATCAAAATGATTGGACAGAAGCGGAACCTGTTGGTATCTGCAGTATCCATCAACAGCCTGTTGAAGTTGATGACTCATTTCTACAAGGGTGGTTCGAGAAAGAAGTTGTCTTTGCTGAAACAAATCCAGAAATTGTCTATAGAAACGTAGATGACTTTGAATCTCTTTTATCAGAAGGAGAAAGAGAAATGCTTACAGATTCTGATCGAATTGAAGAATTTGCATTTGATGCTTTATCGGATGCATTGAATGAAATTAGTCATTCAATCGAAGACATTGATGATGAAGAAGCCGATGATTTATTGAGCATGCTTCATGAATCGAGTGAAGTATTCATTCCACCATCAGCTCACGCAGGTGACGACCAAACCTATGTCCTTGAACTGGGAGAAGCATCGCTTATACTGACTCTTGATGCATCGAATACAAATGACCCGCAAAGTAATATTGTCCGTTGGTCATGGCTTGATTCAACTGGAAAGGAGATTGCTACTTCTCAGAAGGTGAAAGTAAAACTTCCAATCGGTACGCATCAATTTGAACTGAGAGTTGAAGCATCAGATGGTGTCTTAACAACGGATTATGTTCAGATCACAATTCTATCCTCAGACTCATGAAGGTGGAGTTGTTCGCCTTGTCATGGGCGTGCAATCTCCATTGATTGAGAACTTTCTCGTCGGGCCACTTCAGATGAGATGCTCTGTCGTCACCGATGTACAAACAGGCGATACTGTGATTATCGATGGCGGTGATGAACCTCAACGCCTCATTACTTGGATAGAGAATTGTGAAGGAAACGGCCCCAATTGGTCAAACTACTCCAAAGAAGAAACACAAGTGATTCAACGTAATGTCGTTGCTCTCTTGAATACGCATGCACATTTTGATCACAGTGGGCATATACCCACACTAAAACAACATTACAATGTTGAGTGGTATCTTCATCCAGATGATACCTTCCTTCAAACATTGGCGAAATCAGCAGCGGTTCGATATGGAATACATCTTCCCGAACCTGCTCTTGCTGATGTTGAGATTCAGGACGATGAAGTATTGAGACTCGGCTCTATTGAATTTGAAATTCTCCATACACCAGGGCATACACTCGGAGGATGTTGCCTTCGATTAATGATTGATGATGAAGCCGATCATTTGTTTGTCGGAGACACATTATTTGCAGGATCTGTAGGGAGAACTGACTTAGAAAACACAGGAGGTGATTTCAATGTCCTTTCAAACAGTATTCGAACAAAGTTGTGGCCATTGAATCCTGAAACAATTGTTCACCCCGGGCATGGACCTTTAACCACAATCGGTCATGAGAAGACGACAAATCCATTCGTTGGAGACTCAGCAGGTGAAGGTGGTACCTTCACGTTTGGAAAATATGCTTAACCAAGCATTGCTGAAAGTGCTTCTTGGAAGACTGGCAATGCTTCTTCCCAAGTTGCTACAATTCCATAATCTGCGTGTTGGAAAATTGCAGCGTCAGCATCTTTGTTGATCGCTACGATGTATTTCGAAGAACGCATACCTGCAAGATGTTGAATGGCACCTGAAATTCCAACAGCAATGTAGAGATTTGGATTTACTGTCTTACCAGTTTGGCCAACTTGCATTGAATGAGGAATTTCATCCCATGTGTCAACAGCGGCTCTTGAAGCTCCAACAGCTGCTCCGATTGTATCTGCGACTGCTTCGAGATGAGCGAAATTTGCAGGTGAACCCATACCTCTTCCTCCAGAAATAACGATGTTTGCTTCAGATACATCCAGACGAGTACTTGCTCGTTGCATGATTTCTTGCACAGCAGTTTTGACGTCTCCTGATGCATCAACGACTGAGATATCACAGGACCCATCGTTGCCTGCAGAATCGAATACATTTGCTCGTACAGTAATCACTGCATCTCCAGAAACAGAAACTGTTTGATTTGCCTTACCGGAATAGATTGGAGAGGTTAAGTTTGCACCATCTATTCGAATGACATCCTGGACTACTGAAATATTTCGTCGTGCTGCAAGACGTGCTGCAACGTCTTTGCTTCGTGTTGTAGCAAGGCAAAGTACCGTTCCTGAGGGAAGTGCACTATCGAGGGCACTTGCCCATCCACTGCTGTCGTTTCCATCAAAGACATCTGATTTTACTGCGATGATCTTTGAAATCCCCGAAAGTGATTGAACCGAGTCCGCAATTGATGCGTCTGTACATGGAACAACAAGTATTGGCTCTCCACCAAAAGCATGTGCTGCTGTTACGAGTTCTGCGGTTGAAGGATGGATGTTTCCCTTTGATAATTCTGCTATTACAATCATATTTGTCATATTATTCACCTCATAGTACATTTGCTTCGTCACGAAGAAGTTGAGCAACTTGCGAAGCGCTGGCCCCGCCTTCGAATGTTTTTCCTGCAGGTTTTGCAGGAGGCATCGAGTGAGAAGCGATATTGATTGAAGACGTAGGAGCGGCAGCGCTCATGAGTTCCACTTTTGCTTTCTTAGCCATCATGATTCCCTTGACGTTTGGCTTGCGGACTTTGAAATCACCTTTGTCGCACGAAATGACTGCTGGTAAAGCCACATTGATTTTTGCAACACCTGATTCAACTGGCATTGATACGACGACAGAGTCTGAGTATTCTGCTCCGATAACGTTGGAGGCATTCCCCCAGCCGAGTCTTTCTGCAAGGCCAGGTCCCGTAGAACCGGCTCCAGTATCGGCTGCGGATTTTCCGCAGTAGACGACTGTAGCGCCCAATCCTAGAATTGTTTCTGAAAGAATGCTTTGAAGAGCATTCGAATCAAGATCAGACCAAGACTCATCCCAGACCCGTACGATATTGTCCACGCCGATTGCTTTCGCGTCCTTGAGAATCTTCTCGGAACCTGGTCCGCCAACGGTAAGGGCTGTTACAGTACCATCAGTCGCTTCCTTGTGGCGGATTGCAGTTTCAATTGCGAACTCATCATATGGACTCATGACCATTTTTACGGAAGACAAGTCAACGCGGTCCCCTTGGACCACAATTTTAGCATTGGTATCGGGGACTTGCTTGACTAAAACAACGATTGTAGGCATCTGTATCATTCCTCGGAATGAGGCTCGATTCATGAAGATTGGCTTTGCGCCGTTTGTAATTTATCAAGAGAAATCAAAAGCATAGGAATCTTTAGGAACCGTCTGCATTAAGGCCAACTTCCATGACAGATGAACGAGTATTTCCCGGACCGTCGCCCGCCCAAGCAGACACACTCAACGCTTGGAGAGAATTGTTTGAATCCAAACACAGCGAGGATTTTACTTCACTGAAAGGAACCGATTGTCTTGAGCAACCAATATTCCCTTTTGAAGTCGATTACAGGGATATTGATCGCAACGATGTCCTAAGCCTTTACTTCAACGAAATACCAGAGGAAACGATTGAACTCGCGAATGAAGTTCTTCGTACAATGGTCGCAGAAAACGAAGTAAGCGATATTCGATGTATCCTTCGACCCCTCTTCCTCCCACCTGAGCGTACAAAGAGTATCTCTTCCCTAAGAATGAGAAACCGAGGTAAAATTGTCAGTTCCGTTGTGAGAATTAAGGACATAGGACCTCGTTTGGGCTATCTACAAGAAGCGCTCTATGTGTGCGTTCGCTGTGAATCAAGAGATATCGTCAAACAGAAAATAGCTCGTGAGAGGAAACGTCCTGAAGGACCTTGTCAAGATTGCTTCGATAAGGCAATGGAAACCTTCGAAGGTAAAATACCGTACGGAGTTTACGAACGCCTGAAATCTTCGATGAAACTTACAGCGGAGGGTTCTTTTTACAAGGACATTCAATATTTGTCGGTTTCAGACATTGACGATTCATCCGGGCAACCAATTTGGGTCGTCATAGACGACGAGTATGTAGATACTTACAATATTGGAGACACTGTGAGAATCAATGGAGTAGTCCAGATAGATCCTGTCCCGGATAGAAACTTCATGAAAGATACACGACGCATTCTTCAGATTCAGGCTTTCAGTATTGAGAGTCTGTGAGGTTATCTCAGGAGGTAATGCTTAGCATTGTCTCGTAAGATTCCGGATGTTCTTCAAAGTGCTGAGCAATTGAAAGTAATCCGTTTGCAACGCCTTCTGCAACACCCATTTTCGCATCAAATGGATGGAGCGTACCATCCTTTACTGCTTGCTTGAATTGTTCAAGATCATCCCAAGTACTCGGTTCTCCAAATTTAGGATTTGGAGTGACAGTGATTGACCCGAATTCAGGCATAACAACATGTTCCGCTAGTTCGTAAACTGGTGAATGATCGTCGGCAGGATCAAGGTAAGCCTTCTTCATCTTCTTTTGAATGAGTTGAAGTGTATCGTGAAGTAAAAGAGCCCCGTTAGGATCAGATTTGCTCATCTTATGATCAAAGGAATCCATTCGAACGCCTGATGCTTTCAATGAGGAAAGAATGGGTGTGTGAAGACACGTTGCCTTCTTCCAATTCCATTTTGAAGCCATGTCTCTCATGAACATGTGTGCTTTTCGTTGGTCCATTCCACCAAGGGCGACATCAATTTCAAGTTCGAAAATATCTGCAGCCTGCATGGCAGGATAATAGAATTTAGACAAATCATGATCTGATGAGGCTTCATCCCGACCCATGATGGTGAATGTTTTTCGGACCATTGGTAGAGTTGCTCCCTTCGAACATCGAAGTACTCTTGCCCAATAATCTCCAGAATCCATGAGCTTACTCGCCCAAACAAATCGAAGTTGCCCAGGACCCTCTCCTTCCTCTGGATAATCAAGAAGGGCGCGGAAGGTTTCTTCCATGTATACGCCTGTCTTCTGGATGTCGTCCATACGGCCACCGAATTTGTCATTGACCCATGCATGCCAATCTGCAAGGAAAATCAACACGTTCGCCTTTGCTTCGAGCATACGCTTTAGTTGAAGCGAGAGAACCTTCCATCCAATGTGAGCTTTCCCACTCGGTTCAAAACCAACGTAACATCGAATCACTCCATCCCCTGACATCGAGGTCTCGTCAGCAAGACAGTCCACAAGATGGTGAACGCCAACGCATTCTTCGACATCTGTAACCATCAAACAAAGACGCTTACGTTGTTCTTCGTTTAGTTCCTTAATACGTTCATATCTATCCTCAAAGGGAGATAGGAGCGTATCGACGTCCATGTCCACACCTCATACAAGGTCTGTGAGTTTCTTCACTTTACCTTCTGATGGAGGAGTTCCTGCATCAATCATCTTTTCGATTTCTGCAATCATTGATTCTGCTAGATCGATTGTTTCTTGAGTTACAGTTGTGCTCATCTCGATCGATTTACGAATCATCTTGATCCCAGATTTAGCCTTTGAAAATTTCTTTGCGTCTTCCTTTGCCTTGTCGCCGCGTTGTTTGGCAGTGTATCCAGTTGCTTCATCAAGAAATGATGACCACTTCTTACGACTTGCTAATGCTGATTCACGACCACCATCTTGAGATAAAAACGATTCGAGTTCAGACCCCTTGAGTTGGACGACGTCCACCATAAGTTTGCCTTGATCGGTATAGGAACCTTTGATGGATGAAAGAAGACCAAATGATGCTTCGAATTCACCTTCAGAATTTGCTTGAACATTATCGAAATGTTGTGCTGCTAACTTTGTAAGACCAGCATTTCCACCAATCGACTTTTCTAAACCACGCTTAACTGCGAATCGCTCCATGTTGGCCCATCGACAGGTGCCTCATAAGTCTCGCGAAAGAGAAGCCACCTCATGCGGGGGGTTTTTTTGTGTTAATCTCTGCGCCAACTATGCGCAAGATGATGGCGATAGTACTGATTGGGGTTCTCCTTCTACCATTGGCTTCTGCTTCTGAAGTCAAATTTACTGATTTAACACCGCTTAGTTCTCAGAATCTTGCACTGAATGCCGGTGATGTTTCTCCAGATGGAACCACTGTTCTCGTGGTGGGTTCAGATGGGTTTATTCACGGCTTTTCTGGGAATGAACCAGGAGATCGAGGAAAGGACATTTCGGTAGACAGCGGTCGTAGCGCTTCTTTCAATGACATTGCATGGCATCCGAACGGTGAAACTGCACTCATAGCAGGTGATTTAGGGGCTGCCCTACGATACGTCCACTCTGACCAAACAATTGAATCCTTAAACGGAGCCACAATTGTGAACGGAATAGAACTTACAAGTGTTGAGTGGAGAGCAGGAGGTGACCTTGCTTTCTTTGGAGCAAAAAATGGTAACATATACAGTTTCAACCAAGGAGAAGGACTCGCTGAAATAGAAAGCAGTATGAACTCGTCCATTACCGACATAGCCTGCCATCTTGAACAAAATATTTGTGTTGTAGCAACTCTCGAAGATGGAATAGGTGTCATCGACAGAACAAGAGAATTAACTTGGATAAGTGGAACCTCCAATCAAGCCTGGATGGCTATTGATTGTCCGAAATCTACGCTCTATACATGCACTGGTTTTGCCAGTGGAAGACAATATCTTTCAATACGCCTCGATATCGAGGATGCGTCGAAATCAACTGGCGATCTTGACGGTGATGGTAAAACAGAAGCACGCCTTCTGGAGAATGGAGATAGCGATTTCATCAAACTAAGCCGTGGTTATGATGGAACTACACTCGTCCATATGGCCCCGATGGAATCAGTTCGATACCAACCTAAATTGAATGAGATTTACCTTCACACATCTTCAGAAGAGTTAACTGCATTCAATCCGAATGTTGCAGGAGATAGTATCACGTTTATGTGGGAAAAGGGAGAAAACGATGGATGGATGGTCACAAACACAGGGAAAATTGTTCAAATAACTCCTGACGAAACAACACCAAGTTTGGGAATAATGGAAACATTGGTGTTCACT
>TARA_B110001452_G_scaffold175197_1_pt1 | contig 10446 bp, 7 predicted proteins | sample TARA_B110001452 | Tara Oceans TARA_B110001452 (sample SAMEA4396971) | marine metagenome | biome: Polar Biome; feature: [DCM] deep chlorophyll maximum layer (ENVO:01000326); material: water (ENVO:00002006), including particulate matter (ENVO:01000060) such as... | depth 25 m
ACGAGGGCGACTTGTTGCTGTTGATATAGCACCTCGATGTCTCCGAGATCTAACCTATCTTGCTCGTCAACGTCCTGGCTTAGTTCCTGTTCTCGGTGATGCTCGAAAATACGATGCATGGGGTGTTCTTGTTCCGTCAAAGGTTGATTGGCTATTCCAAGATGTGGCACAAGCTGGGCAAGTGGACATTTTCTTGACGGCCACAAAGCGCTTCTTAGCAAGAGGTGGCATCGGTTTACTTTCCCTAAAGGCTGCAAGCGAACGTCAGCAAGATGGTAACGAAAGTGAAGTCTTTGCGAAAGCATTTGATCAATTAGAGGAGCATGTTGAAGTTCTTGAACACATCAATTTGACTGGATTTGAAGATCAGCACGCCTTATTCGTCATTCGTATGAGGTGATGTTCTGCCGGAATTACCAGAAGTTGAAACCGTTCGTAACGGTTTGGAACAAGCCATGGTTGGTAGATTAATTACAAAGGTAATCCTTCGAAGAGAAGGTCTTAGATTTCCATTTCCTACTGATTTTGAAAGCAAGGTGACGGGTACGCGAGTAGAATCTATTCGTCGGAGAGCAAAATACCTCCTGATCGATTTAGATGATGGACGAATCATCCTTTCGCATCTGGGAATGTCGGGTCGATATACGCTCTTCGATGATACGAAAGTGAGAAGTTATTCCCAAACTGAAAACAGGATTTCCCGTTTTGGTTCGGCGACAGGTTTCGATGGACGTCATGATCATGTAGAATTCCAATTTGATGATGGAAGTGCTGCAGTATACACTGATCCGCGACGTTTTGGAATTATGGATTTAATCGATATTGGTGAAGAACAAATCCATTCTCTCCTTGAAAGTCTTGGACCAGAACCCCTGTTAGCATGGGATGCGAATCAACTTGCAAAGGCCTTGAAGAATAAATCTACGAATATCAAAGTAGCATTACTCGATCAACGAGTTGTTGTTGGAGTAGGTAATATCTATGCTTGTGAAGCACTCCATCGCTCTGGAATTCATCCAACTCGAAGCAGTAAAACCCTTGTTCGTAAAGATGGAAAGCCAACTGCAAAACTTTCACTTTTGGTTGAAAAAGTGATTGAAGTGCTCCATCAAGCCGTAGAAGTTGGAGGAAGTTCGCTCAATGATTTTGCGGATGTGAATGGGACTCTTGGCTACTTTGGCCATCATTTCCAAGCATACGATCGTGAAGATGGACCGTGTCTCAAAGAGGGATGTGGGGGGACGATTGAACGTATTACACAATCTGGACGTTCCACGTTTCTCTGTCCGCGTTGTCAACGTTAAGATGCCAGAACAGTTGAAACGACAACTGAAATTGCAAATCCCCATAACACGACTGCAGTGGTTCTATTGACTGCTTTTCCATTGGTACGTAACCATTCAAGTAATGGCGTTCCAGTAAGAAGTAATGCGACAAGAACATACCAAATCATGTCGATTGCCATGCCAACAAACCCTATGCTCAGTTTTGTTGCTAGGCCCATGCCTGCATCGAGGACCTGTGCCAAAACAGCGACTAGAAAGAGAGCAATTTTAGGATTGAAAAAAGCGATTGAAAAACCCTCGAGGAATCCTCTTGCTTCCCCATCTCCAATCTGTTGATATTCATTCTCAGCGTGAATCCACATGAGGTAACCGTACCAAATCAACAAAAGAATTCCAATGATTTGCAAAACAAGAAAAACTTCTGGTGCTTGTTCCAGTAACACAATCAGGCCGAATATAGCGATTCCAGCATACAGTCCGAACCCAATCCCATGTCCAATCGCACACATGACCCCTCGACGACGACCGCCAACGATTGTGTTACGGATGACCATTAACAGACTTGGTCCAGGTGAAATCGCACCGAGGAAAAAGACCGTGCTTGCAGCAAGCAGAGCTTCCCAAGCAATTTCCATAATTAGTGCGGGTGGCTCTCAGTATTGATACCTTTCACAAGATGAAGAAGGTGTAGCCGCCGTCCCATGGATCATGTTCTGAGTTGGCTTCAGCCGTAGCCCTCGCAAACAAGGGAGTAAATTTGTTCTGTTTCATCGTCTTCGATAAGGCTCTGAAGAATGAATCATTTTGGTTAGGGTTTGCATTGTTTGTTTCTGCCATGTTCGGAAATCTACATCAAAGGATATGAATGTTTCTTTATTTTGTCAATACAATGCAGTATATTTTCCGTAATCAGGAAGTAACATTCGCTGAAAGGTCAACTCCCATGTTCCAGAAATGAAAGAATTACATGTTTCTTCTGTACTGCCCGCCAACACGGAACAGTGCATCAGTGATTTGTCCTAGGCTTGCAATCTTGACCGTTTCCATCAATTCATCGAAGACGTTTCCACCACTTCGTGCAACTTCTTGGAGTTGTAAGAGTGCTTTCTGTGTCGCATCGCCTTCCTTAGTTTGACGATCTTCAGTTCGCTCAAGACATGCTTGCTTTTCATCAGGTGTTGCTCGTGCAAGTTCCATTTCGAAATCATCTGCACTTGATTCATCAAAGACTTGTGCGTTTGGATTCTGGAAGGTATTGACGCCAATGATTGGAAGCGTTCCATCGTGCTTGAGGTGTTCGTAGTACATCGATTCATCCTGAATCTTACCGCGTTGATACATGGTTTCCATTGCACCAAGAACACCGCCTCTTCGAGAAATTGCTTCGAATTCTTCGAGGACAGCTGCCTCAACAAGATCTGTGAGTTCATCAACAATGAAGGCTCCTTGAAGTGGGTTCTCTGTCTTGGTCCAACCCGATTCCTTGTTGACGATGAGTTGGATTGCGAGAGCACGACGAACAGATTCTTCTGTTGGTGTTGTAATCGCTTCATCGTAAGCATTGGTATGCAATGAGTTCGCATTGTCTTGAATTGCGAGAAGCGCCTGTAATGTTGTTCGAATATCGTTGAAATCAATTTCTTGAGCGTGAAGTGAACGGCCAGAAGTTTGAATGTGATACTTGAGTTTCTGTGATCGTTCGTTTGCTCCGTATAATTCCCGCATTGTTACTGCCCATATGCGACGTGCAACTCGGCCAATCACTGTGTATTCAGGGTCAAGTCCATTGCTAAAGAAGAACGAAAGGTTTGGTGCAAACTTGTCGATATCCATGCCTCTACTTCGATAGTACTCGACATACGTGAATCCATTTGCAAGCGTGAGTGCAAGTTGTGTGATTGGGTTTGCACCTGCTTCTGCGATGTGATAGCCACTGATTGAAACAGAGTAGTGATTGCGAACATTATGATCGATGTAGTATTGTTGGACATCGCCCATGAGTTTCAATGCAAACGGTGTTGAGAAGATGCAGGTGTTCTGTGCCTGGTCTTCTTTGAGGATATCTGCCTGTACAGTTCCGCGTACGGTTGAGAGTGTCCGGTCCTTGATTTCAGCATAGGTTGCAGCATCGATAAGTTCGTCGCCACGGCGACCTACGGTTCCAAGACCAAATCCATTGTGTCCTTCAGGAAGTTCTCCACGATAGGCTACATCGAGTAGCTCAAGAGATTCGCCTTTCTCTGCAAGATGCTTCTCTATTTGTTGGTCGATAGCAGCATTGAGGAAGAACGCAAGAATGATTGGAGCAGGGCCATTGATGGTCATTGAAACCGATGTGTTCGGATCGCAAAGATCGAAGCCAGAATACAGGCGCTTTGCATCATCGCAAGTTGCTATACTTACGCCTGAATTACCAACCTTGCCCCAGATATCTGGTCGGAGAGCAGGGTCTCTTCCATAGAGGGTAACTGAATCGAAAGCAGTTGAAAGGCGAACGTAATCTTGTCCTTGACTCAGATAGTGGAATCTGCGGTTGGTACGCTCAGGTTCTCCCTCTCCAGCAAACATTCTCGCACTTAGTTCATCGGTTCGCTTGAATGGGAACACACCTGCAGTGTAGGGGAAATAACCAGGGACGTTTTCCTTGCTCAGCCATTCGAAGAGTTCTCCATCATCTGCAAAGTTTGGTAATGCGACTCGGGATATGTTTGAATGAGCAAGGGATTCTGTTGTGGTTTGAACAGTGAAAGGTTTACCACGTACGTGATAGGTGTATTCCCCTGTCCGATATTGTTTTGCAAGTTCTCTGTATGAATTCAGGCTAGCACGTGCCTCTTGAATTTCTTCTAAGACTTCATTGATCTGTTCATCGATATCTGAAGCGACCGATGGAACATGTTCCTTCGCAGTCTCAAGATGTTGGCAGAGTCGTAATTTTTGAGCAATTTCTGAATTTCCTTGGTGATAGTCTCGAATAGTTGCAGAGATATCTGAAAGATAGTGAACACGTTCAGGCGGGATGACGCCTTTTCGTTCTCCAAGAAGTTCCATTGGTGCCCGGCTTTCAAATCCAACAAGTGGTGAGAGCTTCTGCCACAATGCATCCACCCCAGGATCTGCGAATTGGCTTGCAATGGTTGCAACAACTGGAAGTTCTTCATCGGCAACATCGAACATGTTGCGGTTTCGTCGAACCTGCTTCCGAATTGCTCTGAGAGCATCTTCACTGCCTCTTTTTTCGTATTTATTGAGAACAACTACATCTGCTACATCGAGCATCTCAATCTTTTCGAGTTGAGTATGAGCTCCGAATTCAGCGGTCATGACGTACAAGGAACGATCTGCAACAGATGTGATTGCATCACTTCCTTGGCCGATTCCACTTGTTTCACAGAAGATAAGATCAAAACCAACTGCCTTTGCAACTTCGATAGCACGGTCGAGGTTAGAACTGATCTCAGAACCGCTCCCTCTACTAGCAAGACTACGCATGTAAAGGTCATTATTGGAGAGAGAATTCATTCGAATACGGTCGCCCAGAAGTGCTCCGCCAGTTCTCTTTCGTGTTGGATCAACACAGAGCAAGCACACTTTCTTACCTGGATTATCACGTTGAATTCGTAACATTAACTCATCAAGAAGGCTTGACTTTCCAGCACCACCTGTTCCAGTAAATCCAATGACAGGAACGTCTTTGTCTGATGATTTGCATTGCTCAAGCATAGACTTGAATGTAGCATCATCCGCAGATTCTGAGAGTGTAAGAAGAAGGCCCACATCAGCCATATCTTCTGCAGTGACCGGTCCATGCAAAGAGTTCATTCGTTCTTCGCTAATCAAATCCACTTCAGCAGCCTGCTCCATCAAGTGATGAATCATGCCCATGAGGCCCATCTTTCTGCCATCATCTGGCGAGTAGATTTTTGAAATACCTGCTTGATGGAGGTCTCTTATTTCCGGAGGTGTGATGGTTCCACCACCACCTCCAAAGATTCGTACATGTTCGCAACCTGCTTCATCGAGCAGTTCTCGAATGTAGGTGAAGTACTCTACGTGACCGCCTTGATAAGAGGTTAATGCGATGGCATGAGCGTCTTCTTGGATTGCACAATCGACGACATCTTTTGCAGAGCGGTCGTGACCTAAATGGATGACTTCTGCTCCTGAGGATTGAATCAGTCGTCGCATGACGTTGATGGCTGCATCATGACCATCGAAGAGTGATGCAGCAGTAATGACACGTACTGGACCAGTGCTCGTTTCGAACACGGGTTGCTCCGTCTCGTCTTCGGCCATGTTCGTCCGAAGTGGACTGAGTTCATGAAATCAAGGGTGTATTCAGACTTGGGATATTTCTTCGTCTGCAAGTGGCGGAAGCCCAAGTTTTGCTCGAACATAATCTGTATAATTGCCGTAGTAGACCTTGATTTTTCCATCTTTTAGTTCCCAGATTCGATTGACACATTGGTCGAGGAACCAACGGTCATGTGAAACAGTGATGAGGGATCCTTCGTATCCAATCAATGCTTCTTCGAGTGTTTCTTTCGATTCCATGTCCAAGTGATTGGTCGGTTCGTCCATGAGTAAGAGATTGTTATCCTCAAGAAGGAGTTTGAGTAGAGCAACACGAGCACGTTCTCCACCAGAGAGTTGCTTAAGTTTCGTATCGACTTGATCGCTTGCAAATTGGAACCTTCCCAATGCTGCACGGATGTCACCATATTGATAATCCGGACGTAATTTCTGAATCTGTTGGACAGCGTTCATTTCGAAATCGAGTGTACCGTGATCTTGATGGAAGTAGCCGATAACTGAACCGGGAGAAACCTCGACTTTTCCACTATCAAGCTTCAGATCACCATTGATAATCTTGAGAAGAGTCGTCTTTCCTTGTCCATTCCCTCCAACAATACCTATACGGTCACCCTTGCGAACTTCGAGTGTTTGGTTGTCAAGAATTGGGCGTTCTAGGCCTTCAAAGGTCATTGTTGCATCAACCATTTCAAGAACATCCATGCTGGCTTTGTCAAGAGCATCTAGTGTGAGTACCAACGGTTTTCTCTTCTTTGAAACTCGAGCTCTCAATGCTTTCATTTCTTGCTGCATACGCGTAATCATTTTGTGTTTAGCAGAGATAGATTTGTCATACTTGTTCGCTCTTTTCATTTGTTGAATAGCACCAGTAGTGGCTTGGATTTTCTTTTCAAGGGTTGCGATATGTTCTCCAAGTGCTTTTTCACTTGCTTCTTTTTGGACAATAAATTGGCTGTAGTTGCCCTTCCAAGGCCATGCACGTAGATTATCAACTTCTACAATTCGAGTACATACTTGATCTAAGAAATAACGATCGTGGGATACGATTAATTGCGCACCCTTGAATTCTTTCAAGAAGGATTCGAGCCATTCAGTTGTCTCAATGTCCAAGTGATTCGTAGGTTCGTCCAGAAACATAACGTCGATACCAGAAAGCCCGACAAGTTGTCTTGCGAGAGCGAGTTTTGCTTTTTCTCCACCCGATAGTTGTGAGACGTTCATGTCCATCGGGTGTTTGTCAAGACCAAGTTCTTCCAAAATCCCCTTTGCAATCCCTGCAACATTTCCGCCACCAGAGGCTGCGAGTGTTTGCTGAAGTTCAGAATAGCGCTCCATAACAGGTTCCCATTCACCATCATAGAAGGCTGGGTCAATCATTTGGGCTTCAATCCCAGCAATCTCTTCTTCAAGTTCTTGGAATTGTCGACCTTTTCGACTAAGTTCTCCTTCTATGGTTGAATCCGAATCGATATCGCGAATCTGAGTCAAATAAGCAATCCTAATTCCTGGTGCAAAGGCAATTTCGCCAACATCTTGTTCTTGTTCACTGATGGTATTGAGTAGTGTTGTCTTGCCAGCCCCATTATGGCCAACGATTCCGATACGATCTCCATCGTTTACGATGAGATTAATGTCTTGGAGTACATCGGTTGAACCAAAACTTCGGTCAACGGCTTCGACGGTTATGAGTTCGCGAACCATAGTATCCCCACGCTAAGCCCACAACTGGGTGTTCAAAACCCAATCGGTTGAATCGGTCTTCACTTGAAGGCTTCAATAGCACTCTCGTGGCGGGAGAGAAGGTTTCGTAGTTTGACCTTCATAGATGGTGTCAACAAGTCATTATCTGTGGTCCATTCTTGATGATCTAAGATAATGTTTGCAGGACGCTCATATCCTTTCCAAGTTGGTCCTGGCATTGATTTATTCTTTAATTCATCAAGCATCCATGTGCGTGTTTCTTCTCGGGAACAGAGTTCTTCATCAGAACCTGATGCATCTTTTCCAGCAGCAGAAAGGGCTAGCTTCATGGCCTCCATATTTGGATGGATGATGATGAATGTTCGAAGCATATTGCGTCCATCGAGAGCTGCTTGCTCAACAAGTGGAGAGAGTTTGACATTCTCTTCCAAAGGAGCAGGAGACACATACTTACCGTTTTCAAGTTTGAATTGACTCTTGACACGGCCAGTGATCGAAAGGTAACCCTTCGAATCGAGTTTACCAAGATCTCCAGTTCGGAATACACCTGGTTCGATAATGACTTCATCAGTTGCTTCTTGATTGTTCCAGTATCCCTTCATGACGTTGGGTCCGTGAACAATGATTTCACCTTCATCAGCTCGGTCAGGGTCGTCCCATGCATCGGTATCGATTGTGACCTTAACGCCATTAGCAACGAGGCCAACACAGCGCAATTTGGACATCCCAGGGCCAGCCCAACCGTTAGCGGAAACGAGTGGTGAGGTCTCAGTAAGACCGTATCCTTCGTAGCAACTGAATCCAACTTGTTGAATAAATTCAGCTACATCTGGCGATAGTGCTGCAGCACCAGACATACAGAACCTGATGTTGCCACCAAATCGTGCTCGAACCTTCGACCAAACCAATTTATCATACAGTTTGTCAAAGAAACCTTTCGCAGGTACAGCATCACATTCGATACCGGCCTTAGCGATTCTTCTTGTTGCATGTTTCTTAGCCTTGCCAATGAGTATCTTTTTGAGACCAGTTGCAGCATCAAATTGGCTGTTGACTCGGTCATAGAATTTGTTCCAGACTCTCGGTACTGCAAGTAATACCGCTGGTTTGATTTCGATACACTCATCGGCAATCTTGGTTAGATCGGAGATGAGGTTGATGTGTACACCACAGCGTAGCATCCAGTGCAAATCGAAGGTGCTTCCAAAGGAATGTGCCCAAGGAAGGAACGCAGCGTTCTTGTCGCCAACGTAGATGACGAATGCGGATTGAACACAAAGGACGTTGGAAAGTGTGTTCCAATTTGTAAGCATAACTCCCTTTGGATTACCAGTCGTTCCAGATGTGTAGATGAGGGTATTGAGTGCAAACGGGTCATCTGCAATTTCGATTGCAACTTCACTTGCACGGCCGCCAGCGACAAAAGAAGCCCACTCATGAACTTCAACGCCTGTTGGAGGCAATTGGTTTGCAGGTTCGTTACCAAGCAGAAGGATTCCACACTTTGGCCACTTTGAGGCATCATCAGGCATGTTCGCAATAAGTTTGTCAAGGACTTCTGTATCAGAGACTGCAATCATTGCAGGGGACGAGTCATCGAGAATGAATGCCCATTCCGATCCATGTTGATGCGTATACATTGCTGTGTAGGCTGCACCAATTGCATTGGCTCCATAAGAGATCGCTGCCCACTCAACTGAATTGTTAAGGATCATTGCAACTCTATCTCCAGCTTCGACACCAACATCACGAAGTTGCTTACCAACAGAAGTTGCAAGTTCTCCGAATTCTCCGTAGTTCATGTGAATGCGAGGCATTCCCTTTTCTGGAATGAAACCAAAACATGGGTTATCAGCAAAGCGTTCTACGCTTGTCATGAGCATTTGGTAGAGGGTTCTCGGGTCGTCGCCTTCAGGCTTTAGCCACTGTCGGTCATCAGGCTGTCGTTCCCATGCGAGTTGTTGTTGCATAGCGTTCGGTGTTGGTTCCAACACTTAATTTCATCCCCGACTATTCATGGAACAGGAAGTTTCGAAGCGACGTTTGCTCTCCAATCGGCTCCACCATTTCGATTTGCAAGTGGAGAAGCAGGACTAGGATGCCACATTGCGTCAATATCTAACTCTGGTACAATGGCTTTCGCTCTTTTCTTAGCATAGTTTCCAACACCGACTATTCGTTCAATACCCATAATATCAACCACCGATTTGAGGTGTTGATCACAGAGATTCAGAATTGGATTGATAATGGATTTAGGAATATCAACTGGAGTGATGTTTCGTCCAGTTTCTCCTAGGATTAACAAAGGGCAATGATTGACGACAAAAATGTTTGAAAAAGTAGATTCAATTGAACCATAATGTTCGAGCATAAAGGTCCAGAAGCGAGTTCCTGAGACTTCTTGACGTTCCATGGCTAAACCTTGTATTGGTCGTTTTGGATGAGCTCCAGAAGGAGTTTTAAGTTCGACAGCCTCTATTCCAAGAACATCAGTTGCCATCTTAGTTGCTCCAAATGGGACTCCAGTTTGAGCCATCCCATATGGACCTGGATTCATACCGAGTAACAGAGTTTTAGCTCCACAACCACCCCATTTACGGATGAATTGTTCGTGAAGTTCCCAAGCGTAGTCGAGTGGATTTGTTACGTGTGCAACATCCTTGTGCTTGAGTAATGTTGGGATTTGTATTGTGCATTTCTCGGAAAGAAGTTTTGCAGCATTGAGTAGATCTTGCACGATGGTTTCTACCACGGTAATTCGACTCCAGTATATTCAAAAAAGCGGCCACTTCGTCCTAATGATTGCATCTCTATCAATCCGATTAAACCCTCAACTGATTCATGTGGTTGTACTGGAGCACGTTCGCCACCCATATCTGTTTGAACCCATCCTGGATGGTAGCAGGAGACTGAGATATCACTCTCTTGTCCTTCAACGGATAGAATTTTTGTAATCATATTCAATCCTGTTTTACTGGTCCGATAAGCGTATGATCGGCCACTGAGGCAATCATCGATTGATCCCATCAGACTGGAAATATTTGCAACTTTCGAATTCCCTGTGTTTTCCAATAGAGGCCACAACGCTTGTGTCACTCGCAGAGGACCAATTGTGTTCACATTGAGTACGTCCAATGAAACATCA
>TARA_B110001452_G_scaffold130011_2_pt1 | contig 10418 bp, 8 predicted proteins | sample TARA_B110001452 | Tara Oceans TARA_B110001452 (sample SAMEA4396971) | marine metagenome | biome: Polar Biome; feature: [DCM] deep chlorophyll maximum layer (ENVO:01000326); material: water (ENVO:00002006), including particulate matter (ENVO:01000060) such as... | depth 25 m
TGAGTGGACATAGGTTTGTATCCCTCCATTGTTTAGATTAATTAATCCTTTTTTTTCCATTTGTCTCAGCGTATCATGCACTCTGCAGGTTCCAATGACAGTAACAGTGAGGCATTCGTTCTCTCCCATGGATGATGTACATTCTTTCCGCTTAAAATACACCCGCAGACAAAGATGATGATGAAAACCAATAGATTCACATTTTTCCTTGGGAATCATTGAAGACCATAACTCAGCAGGCGATTATATGAGTGATGGACAAGATCTATCTGCAATGCATGTTCTCGTGACGGGAGGTGCTGGTTTTATCGGTTCGAACTTAGCAGAACATCTATTACAACAGGGAATTCGCGTAACGGTTCTAGATAATTTATTGACAGGTAAGATTGAAAATATTGCTCATCTTATGGAGAATGATTTATTTCGATTTATTGAAGGCGATATTCGCGACTTTCAAACATGCTTAAGCGCTGCTAAAGGATGTACACACATCAGCCACCAGGCCGCTTTGGGTTCTGTCCCACGTTCAATCGATGACCCAATTACGAGTTTAGATATTAATATCTCGGGAACAGTAAATGTATTCAGAGCGGCTGTTGAAGAAGGAGTCAAAAGGATTGTTTTTGCATCAAGTTCTTCCGTTTATGGAGATGACCAAACATTGCCTAAATCTGAGGATAAAGTTGGGCGGGTGCTGTCACCATATGCTGCAAGTAAGCGATCAATGGAACTTATTCAACAAGCATTTGTAGAATGCTATGACCTCGAAATCATGGGATTTAGATATTTCAATGTCTTTGGCCAGAGACAAGACCCCGATGGACCCTATGCAGCAGTCATTCCTAAATTCATTATGAGTTTAGCCAACGGTGAAACTCCTACTATTTTCGGAGATGGTGAGCAAAGTAGGGATTTCACGCATATTAGCAATGTTGTCAGTGGTAATTTCGCAGCTCTTACACGCTTAGAGTTAGGATCCCTTAATGGTAAAGTTGTAAATTTGGCTTATGGTGGTAAAACAACGGTGAATGAACTGTTTTACGGAATTCGAAAACACATTGCTCTCAATAGCCCGGGCATAATGGACATTGAACCTTCATACCAATCCACAAGATTGGGGGATATTTTGCATTCGCATGCAGACATCCATCTGGCAAGAAGTGAACTTGGCTTTATGCCGGGTATTGCCATCGATGAGGGACTCCACAGAACAGTAGAATGGTATTTGCAACATCTCAATGATTGATATGCGAGTTAATGTATTTATGATTGACGGCAGACTCGAATTTGAGTTTGAATTTGATGTAGATGAACCAGTTGTTCGTAAATCGGAAATGAGTTCAAATTCATGCTATGTACAGGGTCCAAAGGATTGGGATTTGTCCGATATTCACCCAGATCATATTGCCTTAAGTGCTCTTTTGATTGTCAGACCTTGGTTCAATAAATCCTTGCAATTCTCTTTTGCAGTCAGTCAACAGTTTGCAGAAGCGTGCGAGAAAATGAACATCACGGTCTCACCAGTTGATTCAAAAATTCAGTCCTACAATTCCCAATCTGCTAAGTATATTGCTCTCGCTTTCAGCGGTGGCGCTGATTCTACTGCCGCACTCTCTGTTTTACCTCCATCTACTATTCCTGTTTTCATGGACCGACCAAACAAAGGAAATTCTCTTTATTCGAAAGACGCTGCATTGAACTCATTAACAAAACTCTCACAGGTTGGATATGATTGCCAAACTATTGAATGTGACTTAGAGTTTATTCGAAATCCAGTCGGCTTTCCGACTGACTTAGCCAATGGAATCCCAGCCATTCTTTTAGCCAATAAAATGAATGTCTTTGGAATTGCTTATGGAACAGTTCTCGAATCACTCTATGGCTTAGGTCGGCTTCAATATAAAGAATATTCTGAGACATCCCATTACAAGAACTGGTGGGATATATTTTTACAGGCGGGTTTGCCTTTATCGTATCCGACTGGAGGAGTAAGTGAAGTGGGTACAGAACTTATATGCTCTAAAGCAAGTATAGGCCGCCTTGCCCAATCTTGTATCCGGGGAACTGTAACGGAGCCATGTAATTGCTGTTGGAAATGTTTTAGGAAACAAACGCTAAGATCGGCCTTGAAAATAACCCCCTTTGATTCTGAGAAAACTCATAATTTATTGAAAAGTACGGAAGTTCAGCGAAAACTATCTCAATTACCAATTAGCCATGAAAACGTGTTGATTTTTTCTTTTGCAAGACTCGATTTACAGAACTATCCTGAAAGCTTTATTCAACGTTTTGATAGTGAAGATTCACTATCATATCTTCAGCACTGGTACTCAAAATCACGCCAATATATTGATGAGAGAATTCGTCAGTCAACCGAGAAGAAGATAATTTCTTTCATTGGGGTGAACGATGTAATGAATGAAGAGCAAATTGAAAGTTGGGATAACAAAGAAAGAATTAATCGATTGAATCCACTCATACTTGATTAGAGTCATGCAAGGAGCGGATATATTGGCACAATTCTGGAGTTCCATCTTCCAGGTCGATTTTTGACATTCTCTGAATGAGTTGTTCTTGGAGTTGCTCATTTAGTAACCGTTCAATACCATTGGAAATATACATGTCATCTTTCTCATTTTCAATGAGAACAATTGGTAAATTTGATGTTCCAAACTCTCGACATATTGAATCTAAATTAGTTTTTGATTCTACGATGCACATGGTAGGTTTTTGGTTGTGGAAACATGAATAAATATTGAAAAAATCAGGCGAAATAAAACATAAATCAGCAACTTGTATTGCTTCGCCTGTAGAAATATCATTGTATGTCGTAACATTTTCATGTTGAATATATTTCTTGGGGGTTGAAGATTTCAGGCACAAGAGTTGCACATTTTCTTCCGATAGAAGTCTGCTAAATATGCTTTCAAGATTGTTCAATCTCTTACTTAATTGTACAAAAACAACTTGCTTCCCCTCAAGATTTAATTTATTTCTTAATTGAAGAAGCGATTTTTCTTTCTTTTTATTACCGATAACCGGGTTACAGAAAACAGTTCCACTATCGCCGATTATTGTGTCAGGGTCATCTCTGCGTTCAACACTAGGATGTATTACTGCATCAAACGTATCAAACGCGTCAATTGGTAGTGAGGTGATTTTGAAGTTGAGAAGTGATTCACGAATCCAAAACCGATTCATTTCAGGACGTAATGAGATTGAATTTAACACTCCCCTAAATGGATAATCCCCATCAAAAATCATTGTCCGAGGGTGAAAGGTGTCTAATATACCACTAAAAATTCGTTCTATTTTTTGATTCCAAGTTCGAGGAATCATATCGTTAAAATGTAATCGCGATGGAATTGAATATAGCGAATGTGATTCCAATTCCTCATATGACCGAATTTCCCTATCATTTGTTACATGGATAGTTTGAATTCCAAACTTTCGTAATTCTTCTAGTATGATCTCCATTCGTTCAAAGTGAATTCCGCGCGGCGATTCAGCAGAATACCCGATGATACAATTCCGAGTAATTTTCGTTATTTTTTTTGTTGACTTTTTATCTTTAAAAGCCCGTTTATACATGAAATGCACTACACTAAATGGCAGTAATGGTATAGTAATTGGTCGTTCAATTGCTCTAACGAAAACATTCCCAAATTGAAAGGAAAAAGAATTTCTTAACCTGTTTACCTCTTCTCGCAAATCTTCCTCTCTTCGCGAGACTCGTGTAAGCTCAAGATACTCGTCCACAGTCTCTTGGGGTCGTTGGGGGTTAATGATTTGTATGAATCTCAATCTTTTTCCATCTACAGGAAGAGAGTGTTCATCAAGTGGTGATATCTAGCGCGCTCTATGATACCACCTTCCGTCTCTGAAATCTTAGATGATTTTGAACGTAGTGGTAAACGCGTTCACAGAACTGTAGTGATTTTAGGCCCAGGCGGAGAAGATGTGGAAGATTCTTCGGTTTCAAAGAAGATTCTTTCCGTCCAAGAATCTTTCAACCTCAGACAATATTCCGAATTGGTAGAAACTTATTTGCCATATGCTTACCGAAAAGAACTAATTGAAGGTGATGATCTTTACATTCTCACTAGAGCAATGCTTATTCTGAAAAGAAGAACAGAAGTATTAGGCATGCTTAAATTGAACAAAGAGATAATGATTCACCATAGAGTATTGATGTTCGAATACATAGTTTTGTGTGCTCGGGAAGGTGACTTTGAAGCGATGTCTGAGGGTATTGGGCTTTGTGAAACCCGGTTTGGAGAAGATTCTATCCACTGCAAAATTCTCCAAGCACTGATTTATTCCAATTCCAATACCGATGATTACATCAGAAGAATGGAGGGAAAGTATCAGATCCATGCAGAATATGAAATTCTAAGGGCTGCATACGCTACAAGAAAGAGAACTCTCATTCGCCGATATGTATCCGAAGTTAGCGATAGTCCTCGCAATAATATACTGCAAATGAAAGCGTATATTTTTCTAGCAGATTATAAATCAGGTATAGATATTTTAAATAAAATCAACCCTAGTAGCCTCAGTTCTAGTCAGGCAAAAGAACTTGTTAGAATCTCGTTACAGATTCAGCCAGATACTTCCGTGAGTAAATGGGCTGAAATTGCTGGCATGTCTCCAAATTCTATTTTGAATGAGCTCGCTCGTAATCAATTATCGGCAGGCATTATCGAGAATGACTTTTTCAAAGGCTTCAAAGGATTAGAATCTTTATTACAATACGAAAAACCTACAAGAACCCAAATCTTGAAACTTATTCGAACAGATGAAGACTATCGCGTAATATTTGAGAAGTTTATGTCGATTGCAGGTACTCATGGATTCATGTTACAAATGATTGTGGAATTTGCAGTAAAATATTCTTTTAAGGAAATCTCCTTGACTGCACTCATCCGTTTGGAAAGCTTGATGTTATGTGATTTAGATAGCGGTGCATATCAGAAACATTATCTTGAAGGGGTCAAAAACAGCGGAGATGTTTATTTTATGGCGAGGGCATATGATTTGCTGGAATATATCCCAACACCAATTCCTCTTGTTTTTGAGTTCGCTTCATATTTTTCGAAGCTATCTTCCCAAATATCATTCGATGACAAACCTTCATCAAATTTGGACGAAGACAGTATTGAGCAGCTCGTACTAAAGAGAATAATACAGCAATTTTCAGCACCAGTGCCTCAGTATGACCCGATACCATCGCTTGCTTTAGTTGTGAATAATTCGCTACGGTTCGGAGGCGCAGAACGACAGGTTGTGAGATGCTTAGCAAATTCAAATTTCTCGAAAGAGTTAGTGGTTTGGAACATCGGAGTTAATTCACCTGAAAACTCTTTCATAGCCGAAGTACAAGATCTTGATGTTGAGATTTTCGATTATTCAAAGAGTGTTAATGATTCAGAGGAATTACTAGACTCACAAATTCAGGAATTACTCGATCTAATCCCCTCAGCTCCTCCGATGAACCCTGGGATTTCTCAGAAAATTACTCATTTGATTCAACTTATCCACAATCGAAAACCAACTACTCTTCATCTTTGGCAAGACACAACTAACATTTTAGGCGCAATTGCAGGACTGATCTGTGGAGTTCCTCGAATTGTAATGTCTGCTCGTTCACTCCCCCCATTTAAACTTCCATCGAGTACTTTTCCAAATAAAGGGCCCAATTATTATTATAACAATCGCTTTGTAAGAATGAATTATCGAGATATTTTACTCGATAAACGAGTATATCTTTGCCATAACAGCCAAAATGGGCTTGAGAAATATGCTGAATGGCTAGGTGGTTTCAAGTCACAAATGATGGTTTTGAGAAATGGTTTCGATCTTAGTGATTTCACTCCAGTGAGCGACAATAAAATGCAACGTGAAGCGTTTAATATTGGGGTTGTGTTTCGATTTGTCGATGTCAAGCAACCCTTACTTTGGCTTGATGTCGCTAAATTAATCATTAAAAGGTCGAAAACTAAAGTCATGTTTACGATGGTTGGCGACGGTCCGTTACTTGAGGAATCAATTCGATATTCTAAGCATATTGGCATTGATAATTTTGTAGATTTTAAGGGATATAGGGAAGATGTCGTTCAAATTTTAGAAAACTTTGATTTGTTTTTATTGACAAGCATTGTCGAAGGGTTACCAAATGTACTTATTGAAGCGCAAGCAATGGGTCTACCTGTAGTATCTACCGATGCAGGTGGGGCTAGAGAGACATTTGTTGATGGTAAATCTGGTGTTCTGGTGGAAGTTCCGACTGTCGAGAATTTAGCTGAGGCAGTACTCCGAGTCGTCAATGACAAGGCTTTTCAATCTTCAGCATCTGTTGTTGCCCAAGATTATGTGAGTGAACACTTTAGCCTGAAATCGATGCATTTTGAACTAGAAAAAATACTATTTGAGGGACTCTAATGAAAATTTTACTTATTGCGGATCGCCCTGGATGGGCTTATGACATTCTGGCTCAATCGTTGAAGGATTATTCGTCTGAGCACGAAATTGAAATTGAATATATAATCAATATACGAAGAGACCCTAGTTCCTTTGACCTGTCTATTTATGATCTAACTTTTTTCTTTTTATGGTTCGATGGAATGAGGTATGGGCCTTCGATGAAAGGCTTCCAATTTTCTAAAACCTGTGTCGGAGTCCATTCACTTTCCTGGATAAAGCGAGGCATGACTTCCGACCAAGCTGTAGAGATTTGTAATCAATTCGCTGGGACAGGATATATTTCTAAAGAAATTGGATCTATTTTGGATTTAAAAAATGGTTTTTTTACACCGAACGGCATTGATCGCGAATTGTTCATTCCTACTCCGTTGCCTTCATGTGACGAACTACGATTCATGTGGGTAGGTAATCCATCGACCTCTCATCATGGTGACAATAAAGCGTTTTACTCTATTGTTGAACCCGTTTGTGAAGATCTAGGAGTCTCTCTTCAAACAGCAACGCCGCTTAATCCGATTCCACGGGAGAAAATGGGTGATTTTTATTCTAAAAATCACGTATTAATTTGTTCAAGTGAACATGAAGGCGGCCCAATGCCAATTCTTGAAGCATTGGCCTCCGCTCGCCCAGTTATTTCAACGAACGTTGGTATAGTGCCCGAAATGGTAACACATAATTCTACTGGAATCATCATTGAGAGGTCTCGAAGTGCACTAAAGAATGCTATTCTTTCCCTTTTATCTGAACCTGAAAAAGTTCAACAGATGCACGAAAACCTCTTGTCAGAAGATTTCACAAGATACAGCGAAGATATGCTAGATTCATACTACTTGATGTTTGAATCCGTAGGCGTTAAATGAGGTGGTAATAGATGGACAGATTAGTTTTCTTTCATAAAACCCCGGCTCTATGGAATAAGAATCGTAACCTCCCCCCTGATCCTCGAATAATTACATTGGATAAAATGAAAAAGCAACTTTCAAACCATTCAGTTAATATTGAGATGGCTGAGTTTTTTTCAACAGATGTATATTTTCAAATGTGTAAAGAAATATGTGCTACCCTCGAAATTAAAGAGCTCCATATTGTTCATGGATTCAAAGAAGGAGAACCTCGTAATTGGAGCGTTCGTGAAGATGAAGGGTGGTGTGAAATTGATGGAATCACTACTTACTGGTCACTAAAAGATGTAGATAAACTTCTAGGTTTTATGGATTCTAGCATTATCCTCACTCGAGGGAATTATCCTTTACTTCACCAGTGGCTTACAGATAATTCGATTCCAAATCCCGGCCGATTTTGGATCCACTATCCAGCGACTTCGATCCGATTCCCACATCTTAATAAATTTGAAAAAAAAATACGGAACATGATACAAACGAAGGAAAATGTATCTAAATTAGAATTAAATCTAATTGGCATGGGTTTGGAGCACAATTTAAAATTAGATTCGTTATCGCTCGAAAGTGGATATAATGAGTTATTTCAGCACTTTAGAACTCAGAGAACATCAATATTGGGGGGGCCATATACCATGGTTTTAGCCGACGATAAATATAATCTTGAACTTTTAAGTAATGTTTTTCCAAAATCTTTAGTTCAAAAATTTGCTAAACCCGCGATTTGGCATGAGAGTAATTGTAATGCAAATAGGGAGTATGACCTCATTTACTGTGGTACTTCATTACAATCTACCAAAAACCATCACTGTTTTGTTCAATTACTGAAACTCTTGGACACTTTCACAGATGTAGAACTAAATATAGCGATCGCCGGTAATAAGAGTGATAGCCAAATTTTTGATAATTTGTTTACATATCCATATTCAAATATTAAAATTTTCAACAAGGGTGAGGTATCTCGGAAAGAACTTCGATCTCTTTTTTCTAAGAGTAAAGCAATGATTTTAACCTCGGGGAGGGATGCCAACCCCCGAATTATTCAAGAAAGTTTAGTACATGGAGCGAGAGTTATTTCTGTAGATACATTGAGCGATGGATTAGACTTTTTATCATCTAATCCGCTATTGGGCGCAGTCTTATCATCTGATATTAGTAAATGGAAATATTCACGTAATGGTAATTTGGAATTCACTCCTACCGTTAAACTTGCAAGTCTCGTGTCCAATGAGATTGAGAAGTCACATTTTCCAGATTTAGTCATGAAGATATCGCGAAGGAAATTATCTGTGGAGAATTCAGTTCATCCAATAGTCAGCAGTATTAAATCATTCAGATAAATTACTTTCTAAGAGTTTTTTATAGAGTTTATACATTTCTGCTGGATCTCCAAAATCTATGACTTCACCTGCTTCCATCAAGATTATCCTATCACATAATTCTAGCATAAAGTTTTGAGAATGTGATACGATTACTACAGTTCCGGAGTCGTTAATCATGTCTTTGACTCGTTTTTCACTTTTTTTCCGAAAAGAAGCGTCCCCCACTCCAAGTACTTCATCGATTAAGAGTATATCCGGCCGGAATGCAGTTGCAACAGAAATTCCAAGTCTAGCTTTCATTCCAGATGAATAGGTTTTGAGGGGACGCTCAAAGTGATGTCCGAGTTCTGAAAAACGAATAATGTCATCAAGCTTCTTCTCAATTTCTCTTTTTTTCCACCCCATTAATGAAGCATACAAATAAGCGTTTTCCAATCCCGTTAGGTTCTTATTAAACCCGACCCCAACTCCTGCCAAAAGAGAAATCGTTCCGGAGATTCTAACTTCACCTTCGTCAGGAGGGAAAACCCCCCCCATGATTCGTAATAGAGTACTTTTTCCCGAACCATTCCGACCAATAATTCCAACAATTTCCGAATCATAAAATTCTAAATTCACTGGTCCAATCTTCGAAGGAATCATTTTCTTCTTTTTTTCTAACCTCGACTGAGGATACGTTAGGCTTACTCCACTTAGTTGTAAAACCGTCATAGTCCAACCACCATTTTATTTGCTTTAATATGAAATATCATTGTACCTAAGAAGTAGAAAAAGAGCATTGTACATACAAATATGTAAATTCCATAGTCAGGGATTTGGCTGTTTTGGTTAAGTATAATGTCGCGCATTTTAGTAATTGGTACGATGACTGGATTCAGATGAGCTAACATAAGGTATGTTCCAGTCCCAAATTTGCTGGACAGCATTTGGTATGTCCACATCACGGGGGAAAGAAAGAAACCAACACGGGATAGGAATTGAACAATGTTCACTATATCCGGTATTCTCACTGCTGCAGGCGCTAAAAGTAATCCAATTGCAGTACCGGTCAGCGCTAACAGAAAAAGATAAATCGGGAGGAAAATGTACGAGGCGCTAATTGGGAGGTCATTGAGATAAATAAACGGTATGAGTGCAAAAAGGGAAATACAACTCAGTAGATAATTCGTCAACATATTACTCACCGCAAATACAGATTTAGGGATTTTAGTGAATTGGAATAACGATGCATTTGAAGTGAGTGTTTTTGTTGTTCCAGTCATACAACGAGAGAACAAAGACCAACCTATCACTCCGATCATCACTATTGCCGGATAAAGAGGATCCGATCGCCCCACAATAATTCCGAACACAAAGGAATAAACTAATGCTAGAAGTAAAGGTTCAATTATTGCCCATGAATACCCAAGTAAAGGCGCTCGAAATCTAGAATCTAAATCTCTTCGAATCAACCTTGAGATAAGTTCTCTGTGCTGTAAGTTTTCAACCACTAGAGCGATTGGGGCTCTTCTCATTTTTTTCTTCGACCACATTCTTTGAAGCCGAGGGGCGTTCTCAGAAGCAACCATAACTACCGTCTCGAGGAGACATTTATGAAGTCATCACCTAAATGCAAACTCAAACAATGGTTTCATGAAGAATAACGATTGCCCCGATACATGAGCCAGTTTGGTATCGCAACCGTGGGAGTCATTGGCTTAGGGTATGTTGGACT
>TARA_B110001452_G_scaffold146007_1_pt1 | contig 10406 bp, 8 predicted proteins | sample TARA_B110001452 | Tara Oceans TARA_B110001452 (sample SAMEA4396971) | marine metagenome | biome: Polar Biome; feature: [DCM] deep chlorophyll maximum layer (ENVO:01000326); material: water (ENVO:00002006), including particulate matter (ENVO:01000060) such as... | depth 25 m
GATGGTAGGAGCTATTTTAGTAATGCTTGTTATTCCATTTTCTTATACAGGGTACATTAGAAATACAACTTATAGACCACTATTCAAAATATTTTATTGGTTGTTGGTAGCCGACTTTGCCACATTGATATGGGTTGGTCAAGCTCCAATTACAGATCCATTTATAGCATTGGGTCAAGTAGCTTCGGTGTATTATTTTGGTTTTTTTTTAGTTATAGTTCCATTGATTGGGATCATTGAAACAAAACTAATGGATTACAAAATTAATTAATATTTCAAATATTGCAGTTGAGAAAAAAGATGATCACAGTATCTTTTGTCAAATGTCGGGTTCAAATCCCTTTCTCAATTAATTATGATGAATCTAGAATTATTTCAAATATATCATTTGAAAGAGATGTCTCTTTCGGCAGAGCTTTTTTTAAGTTGCTCTATTCTCCAACTTACCTTTTATGCAATCAGTACAGCTTATGAACGTAGATCTGGTTTTGTTATATTAAATCACCAAGTTTATTACATAGGTTCTTTGCTGATTATTTTAGCAGTATTTCTTCTGCTAAACGAAGATTTATTGCTAATGAACGAATTTAGTAGTAACAATTTTATTATCAACGATTATTTGAGTTTTGCTGCTAAATTAATGATTTGCGTAACTTCTGTTGCTTTTTTAACAATTATTAATACTTCATTCCGAGACGAACCTATTCAAAACAATTTTGAATATGTTGTGCTAATATCTATTTCAGTTTTAGGCCTATTACTTTTATGTTCCGCAAACGATTTAATTACAGCGTATCTTGCAATTGAATTGCATAGCATTGCTTTTTATATTATGGCTGCCTTTAAACGGGATTCCAGTTATTCAATTGAAAGTGGTCTTAAATATTTCATTGTGGGGGCGCTATCTTCAGCATTTTTTTTGTTCGGAGCTTCAATAATTTATGGGTTCACTGGCACTTTACTTTTCAATGATTTGCAGATGTTCTTCTCCCTTCTTGCTTTACCAATGCACGCTAATGAAAATCTAGAAACTTTTTTCATGGTGAAAAATATCAGCAATCTTTTAGACCCATCGGTTTTCAATTCTATTTTATCACAACAAACTTCTTTAACCGAAATTTCTCAGATATCTCTACCTCAGCCTTATTTCACTTCACCTGATAATTTAGCCGATTGGTGTTATTTGAATTGTGAGAGAGGAATAATTCCATCAACTATTCTTAGCGACTTCAAATCATTTCCCTCTAGCGAAGATTTTTTAGTTTATCCAATTTTCAGTCATTTTCTTGTAGATTTTCCAAGTAGTGTTTTTGCATTGGACTCAGCTGTAAGTCAAGAGTTGAATTGCGGTCTACTAACTTTCGGTTATGACATTCATTTTACAAATTCGTTTGCACCTTTGCAATTATTGGCTAATCTAAATGTTGTAGAAAATTTAAACATGGGTGAAAATTTCTCATTTCTAAAGCAAATTTATGAATTTCACAGTAATTCAGCAAATTCTATCCTTGCTTCAGTCGAACCATCAACGTTAAGTCTAAGTTTTGTTTCGGTTGGCTTTTTTCTGATTTGTGTAGGTTTGTTTATTAAACTTTCGATAGCTCCGTTTCATTTTTGGTCATTAGATGTGTACGAAGGCTCTCCAAACACAACCACTTTTTTCTTTGCAGTTATCCCAAAAATCAGTTTATTTGTTTTATTAATGAGACTTTGCTACATTAGTTTTTACCAAATTTTCGTCGATGATTTCCAGATCTACTTTTTTGGGTTAGCCGTTCTTAGTATTTTCGTAGGTTCTCTTGGTGGTATTGAACAACGGAAACTGAAAACTTTAATGGCTTACAGTTCTATTAGTCACACAGGTTATTTGCTTTTAGCATTCAGTACTGGTAATTTTGAAGGTATACAAATGCTGTTCTATTATTTAGCAATTTATATGATTTCTGGGTTGACATTTTGGGCTGTTTATTTATTTTTGATAAATAAAAATGGTGTTTACTCTAATAAGAACAATAAAGAGCTAGCTGATTTAGTGCTTTTAAAAGAATCCAATCCAATGTTAGCGTTTGTTATGACAATGACCTTATTTTCGCTTGCAGGAATACCTCCTTTAGTGGGATTTCTCGTGAAAGTAGGAGTTTTTTCAGCTGCGGTTAATTCATCTGCATATTTAATTTCATTAATTAGTATTGCTTTGACTGTAATTTCCACTTTTTATTACATTAGACTAATTAAGATTCTTTATTTCGAAAACACTTTAGTAGGGAAATTATATGCACCTATTGACACGCAAAAAGCTCTTCTGATTAGTGCTTTATCATTATCGTTAATAGTTCTTTGTCTAGACCCTACTTTGATTTACTTGTTATTTTACAAAGCGACTTTATTAATCGGTTAATTATTTAGAGGAATGGCTGAGTGGTTTAAAGCGAAGATCTGCTAAATCTTTATATAAAAATGATTATATCATGGGTTCGAATCCCATTTCTTCTGCAGTTAATATCACAATCCAAATCATTTGTCCTTCACAAGTAAATTCCCACATATTAATAATGTTTTTCCATTTGAAAGTTTCTTGTAAAGATAAAAGAATCTTAAAAAAATTTATAAACCTTCTCACAAAATTAAAATCTTTACCTATCTCGATAAAATATTTCCCAAAACACGAGAAGCGTAAATTTGTTACAGTGTTAAAATCTCCTCATGTTAACAAGACTGCTCAGGAGCAATTTGAATACCGGTATTTTTCCAAAGACTTCCTTGTTTTTTCTTTCAAACCATTAACTTTCTTCTTACTGCTGAAAAAACTGAAAAATCTCAGTTTTTCAGGCATTAAAATTGAAATTCGAGGATTGCTTGAAAAAAAAAAAACCGGTAAACCTGTTCTAAAGTTGATAACTCCTGATAATATAGTTTTACGGGAGGTTTGTTTCAAGAACAATAATTTAAAAAAAAATAAGACTCTTGATTTTGATTACAGTCTATCTAAGAAATACATTCAATTATTTGATTCATACGGAGAAATTTATTTACAAAATACTTTCTACCTGTAACTATGCGATACATTGACCATAAATAAACCATGCATCTTTAGCTCAGTTGGACAGAGCAATAGCCTTCTAAGCTAACGGTCGGGGGTTCAAATCCCTTAAGATGTTAACAAGAGGTTCGAATCCTTTTTCAAAATATGTATCTTGTACTTGTTTTTTTATCCTTCTTTGGTTTTAGTGTTACTGGATTATTCGGTAGACACATTGGTCCTAAAGGCGCAGCCACTTTAACTACTGGCTGTTTAATTCTTACTTTTTTCCTATCACTTTTCGCGTTTTATGAGGTAGGGTTAATGGGAAGTCCCGTTTATATAAGATTAGCCCCATGGGTAAGTTCTGAATCTTTATTAATAAATTGGGGGTTCCTATTTGACAGTTTGACTGTGATAATGTGCATTGTTGTTACATTTGTTTCTTCATTGGTGCATTTATATGCAATCGAATACATGTCTCACGACCCACATTTACCTCGGTTTATGTCATATCTATCTTTATTCACATTTTTCATGTTAATTTTAGTAACTGCCGATAATTACATCCAAATGTTTCTTGGTTGGGAAGGTATAGGTTTAGCTTCTTATTTGCTGATAAATTTTTGGTTCACTAGAGTTCAAGCTAACAAAGCAGCCATCAAAGCCATGGTAGTAAATCGAATTGGCGATTTTTGCTTGATAATAGCTATATTAACATTGTATGTGAATTTCAAGTCAGTTGATTACGCGACAGTAGCGTCATTAGCACCATTTTTCAAAACACAAACAGTTAATTTCTTAAACATGGATTTCAACATTCTATCTTTAGTTTGTGTCTTCCTATTTTTAGGTGCTGTCGGTAAATCTGCTCAATTAGGGTTACACACATGGCTGCCTGACGCAATGGAGGGTCCAACCCCTGTATCCGCACTAATTCACGCAGCTACTTTAGTGACGGCTGGAGTTTTTTTAATTGCTAGATCTTCATTCCTTTATGAATTAGCTCCAAACGGTTTGGAATTAGTAGCAACACTGGGTGCTTGTACAGCTTTTTTTGCCTCAAGCGTTGGATTGTTGCAAAACGATCTGAAACGAGTGATTGCTTACTCAACTTGTAGTCAATTAGGTTACATGGTATTCGCATGTGGGCTTTCAGACTATTCTGTGGGTATTTTCCATTTAGCAAACCATGCTGTTTTCAAAGCTCTTTTATTCTTGGGCGCTGGGATGGTTATTCATGCCGTAAATGATGAACAAGATATGCGTAAAATGGGGGGATTGAAAAATTTGATTCCTTTCACTTATTCTGTAATGACAATTGCTTCTTTAGCTTTAATTGGGTTCCCCTTTTTAGCTGGGTTTTATTCAAAAGATGTGATTTTAGAATTAGCTTATGGAAAATTCACTCCGCTTAGCCACTTCAGTTATTATCTAGGAACATTTGGTGCATTTCTAACTGCATTTTATTCAACACGTCTAGCTTGTTTAACCTTTTTAGTGAAACCCAATGGAGTTAGACCTGTGATTGGTTTCGCTCACGAAACGTTCAGTTATATGTTTGCCGCTTTATTTATTTTGGCTATTCCAAGTATTTTCGTGGGTTTCTGGACGAAGGATATGATTATAGGTGTTGGAAGTGACTTCTTTGGAGCAGCAATTTATAACAATCCAAAAACTCTCCATGTTTTTGATGGAGAATTTGTAGAGTTTTTTTATAAGATTCTACCAGTGGCATTAAGTATATTCGGTGCCAGTCTTTCATTCGTTCTTTATAATTTTCAAAGTTCAATTTTGTTCAATATTAAAATCTCATCTTTAGGTAGAAAGGTTTACACTTTCCTAAATAAGAAATGGTTTTTCGACAAGCTTTACAACGAGTTATTCAGCCAATTCTTTTTCAAGATGGCATATACGGTAAGTTATAAAGCTATTGATAGAGGAGCCTTTGAAATAATGGGACCTGCAGGTTTGTCGGCAGTAATTTCAAATGTTGCCCACAAGCTTCACAAAGCCCAAACGGGTTCATTGTATCATTATACACTATCAATTCTAGCAATCGTCACTTCCATTCTAACGCTGCGACAAGTTTGGTTATTATTTGAGTATGACTTAGACTATAGAGCAGTCATCCTGCTTTTCATTTCACTTTTTTTCATTTTAAGTTCAAAAAAATAACGTATTAATTAAATGAGTATAGAAAAAATCTTTTTCCTTTGCGATGCTCCCGAGTTCGCACAATTGAGACTACAGGACCCATCTACAACCACTATGGAAGGGCTAATAGCGTTCAACAAGCACCTATTAATTGTCATGACCATTATCGTAGTATTAGTGGCTTGGTTGTTATTTGCAACAATTTCGAATTACGATGAATTTAACACACAAAAAAGTCAAAGCTTTTTCCATTCTAACGCATTGGAGATTGTTTGGACTTCGTTACCAGCATTAACATTATTAAATTTAGCTTCACCATCTTTCACCTTACTTTACTCAATGGACGAAATTTCGACACCTGAAATTTCAGTCAAAATCATAGGTCACCAATGGTATTGGAGTTATGAAATTTCTGATTTCGACACTATGGCAACTTGTATGGACTCTGATAAAACTTTGAAATACACTTGCTATTTATTGAATGAAGAAAGTATTTCTCAAAAAAATTATCTAGGATTTTTCAGATTGTTAGAAACAAATAAACGTGTATTATTGCCGTCAAATACCCATTTACGGTTATTAGTTACTTCAGTAGATGTACTACATAGTTGGACTATACCATCTTTCGGAGTTAAAGTTGATGCATGCCCTGGACGATTGAATCAGGTTAATGTTTTCCTGAAAAGAATTGGTATGTTTTTCGGGCAATGTAGTGAGATTTGTGGTGTTAACCATGGGTTTATGCCTATTGCTCTTCTAGTTGTTCCGTCTGTTCAATACCACTACTTTGTAGTATCAAAATTATTTTAATAACTATTTCAAAGCTTGTAACTCAGTTGGTTAGAGTATACGCCTGATAAGCGTAAAGTCAGTAGTTCGAATCTACTTAAGCTTATAATATATGGCTTTAAAAAAGAAATTAGTAAAAGAAATTAAAAACTTTACTGTGAATTTTGGCCCTCAGCACCCTGCAGCACACGGCGTTTTAAGACTCGTTTTAGAATTAACCGGAGAAGTTGTTGAGCGAGCTGAGCCACACATAGGCTTACTTCACAGAGGTACTGAAAAATTAATTGAATACAAAAATTATTTACAAGCTTTACCCTATTTTGACCGGCTGGATTATGTTTCAATGTTATGTCAAGAACATACTTATTGTTTAGCGATTGAAAATCTAGTGCATTGCAAAGTACCGAAACGAGCTCAATACATTAGAGTGTTGTTTGCAGAAATTACGCGTATTTTAAACCATTTGTTAGCTGTCGGTTGCCATGCAATGGACGTTGGCGCAATGACACCAATGCTATGGGGGTTCGAAGAAAGAGAAAAATTAATGGAATTTTATGAAAGAGTCTCGGGAGCCCGAATGCATGCTGCTTATTTCAGACCTGGAGGAGTCCACACCGATTTACCTAAAGGTTTATTGACGGACATTTTTATATTTAAAGAACAATTTAAACTTCGATTATTAGAAATTGAAGAAATGTTAACCGAAAACCGAATTTGGAAGCAACGGCTTGTTGATATAGGTGTTGTTTCATTGGACCAAGCCCAAGATTGGGGCTTCAGTGGTGTTATGCTCAGAGGTTCAGGTTTAGAATGGGATTTAAGAAAAAACCAGCCTTACGAAATTTATGATGAGTTAGAATTTGACACTCTAGCTGGCACAAACGGAGATTGTTATGATAGATATCTTATTAGAATTTTTGAAATGAAACAATCTCTTGGAATTATCGAACAATGTTTGGACAATATCCCACTCGGCCCTATAAAAACATCTGACACAAAAATAACACCTCCTTCAAGGTTTGATGTTAAGCAATCAATGGAAGCATTGATTCACCACTTCAAATTTTACACTAGCGGTATTATCGTTCCAGCAAGTGAGACCTACACTGGCACTGAAGCCCCTAAAGGTGAATTTGGTGTCTATTTAGTAGCAAATGATACTAATAAGCCATATAGGTGTAAAATAAAAGCACCAGGGTTCGCTCATCTGCAAGGATTAGACGTAATGTCTCGTGGTCATATGATTGCTGATGTTGTAACAATTATTGGAACCCAAGATATTGTTTTTGGGGAAGTTGATAGATAGATTTAAGAGAAAATGAAAACTTTTAAATGTCTCATAATTTCTTCAAATGGAAGTTGTCATTTTGCTAAGTCAAAAGCTTTATCTTCGAATAAACTGATTGTTTTTCGAAAACAGGATGATAAAAATTTCATTTTTAATCAAAAAAAAGAGCAGATTGTTGTCGACTCTAAAAGATTTTCTTCTTATAAAAAAAAATATTTGAAATAGTGCACTTGTATTCTCTTGGGGTATAGCCAAGTGGCAAGGCGATCGTTTTTGGTACGAGTATCCAAAGGTTCGAATCCTTTTATCCCAACATAGTCCAAAACCTTCAAGGTTAAATTCCTTGAAAAAAATATGGCTTTAACTTCTGCAACTTACTTTCAAAATATTTTAGTTTACACATCTTTCATTCCGCTAATAGGAATCTTATTATTACTTTTCGTTAATCCAGAACAACGGAAATTGTCTAAAATAATTGCTTTAAATTTTTCAGCATTCCCATTCCTAATTTTCGTCGTTCTTTGGGGAGGATTCAAAAAATCAATTGGTAGCTTTCAATTCGTTACCAAAATTTTATGGGTTCCAGTGTTGAACTTAAATGTAACTTTAGGCATTGACGGAATTTCATTGTTCTTCTTGTTGTTAACCACTTTATTGATACCGTTATGTATTTTGATTAGTTGGAATAGTGTCCAATTCAACTTGAAAGAATACTTGATTGCTTTTTTAGCAATAGAATTCTTTTTAATTGGTGTTTTTTGTGTACTTGACGTATTAATGTTTTATATTTTTTTCGAAAGTATCTTAATTCCTATGTTTTTAGTTATAGGTGTTTGGGGGTCACGAGAAAGAAAAATTTGGGCGTCTTATTATTTTTTTCTATATACACTTTTCGGTTCTGTGCTAATGTTAATTTCAATTCTGTACATCTACAATCAAGTTGGTACCACAGACTACGAAATTCTTTTAACTTTTGCATTTTCAGATTTAGAACAAAAATTGCTGTGGTTCACTTTTTTCCTAGCATTCGCATCAAAAGTACCTATGATGCCTGTTCATTTATGGTTGCCTGAAGCTCACGTAGAAGCTCCTACAGCGGGTTCTGTCATTCTTGCCGGTGTACTCTTAAAATTAGGAACCTATGGCTTTATTAGATTTTCTTTACCACTATTCCCACAAGCTTCATTCTATTTTGCACCGTTTGTTTATACTATGTCATTGATAGGCATCGTGTATGCTTCTTTCACTGCAATCAGGCAAACAGATTTCAAACGGATAATTGCATATACTTCTGTCGCACACATGAACGTTGTTATGCTAGGGATCTTCAGTTTTAACAACGTGGGAATCGAAGGCGCCTTATTGCAAAGTTTGAGTCACGGCTTTGTAGCAAGTGCCCTTTTTGTAATTATCGGAGTAGTCTACGAACGTTATAGAACTCGACTCGTCAAATACTATGGTGGGTTAGTGCATACTATGCCATTGTACATTTCTATTTTCTTATTTTTCACTATGGCTAATATTGGTTTTCCAGGAACCAGTGGTTTTATTGGCGAATTTTTAATCTTTGCAGGCTCTTTCAAAGTAAATTCCAGTGTAACATTTTTTGGCGCTACTGGTATGGTTCTAGGTGGTTGTTATGCATTATGGTTGTTCAATAGAATTGCATACGGTAATTTAAAGAGTCAATACATTAAGCAAACTCTAGATATCAATAAACGGGAATTCTTTATTTTCATGCCTTTAATATTCTACACACTCGCTTTCGGGTTAACTCCTGACCCTTATCTAAACTCAATCCATATGAGCGTAAACAACCTTATAGAAAACATGTATTTTTAATTCAATGCTTTATTTATTAGAAACAAAGTTACCCGAGAGTAAATCAGTATTTTTTGCCTTGACAAATATTTACGGCATAAACAAGAATACTGCTTCTCTCATTTGTAAAAAATTAGGTTTTTCTGTTAATTTAAAAACAAAAGATTTAACTTCAAAACAAGTTGCAGAAACGTTGCAATTAATCGATTCATTAAATTTAACATTAAATAACGATTTAAAAAAATTAAAGTCTTTAAATCTGAAAAATTTAATTTCGATAAAATCTTATAAAGGTTTGAGAAGAGTTCGAGGGCTTCCAGTAAGGGGCCAACGGACACATACAAACGCAAAATCGTCGAAAAAAACTAGACGTTTTTAAAAACTAATTACATGAACAATTTATTTATTGCTGAAAATCTTAAGGTTATCACAAAAGTTTTACCAATATTAAAAATTCAAATGCACCAAAAAGAAATCAGTCTTATCGTTAAAAAAAATCATTTAATACCAGTATTGGTTTTCCTGAAAAATAGTATTCAATACCAATTCAAAATTTTAACTTGTATTTCAGGGGTTGACTATCCTTCTCAAAAATATAGATTTAAAGTTGTTTATGAATTGTTAAGCGTTAAATATAATACAAGGTTACGAGTAAAAGTATTGACAGATGAATTAACTCCTATTGAATCGTGTTACAGGGTATTCCCTGCCGCATCTTGGTATGAGTCAGAGATTTGGGATCTCTATGGGATCTTTTTCGCAAACCACAATAATTTAACTAGATTGCTTACTGACTACGGATTCGAAGGTTATCCACTGAGAAAAGATTTTCCTTTAAGCGGTTTTGTTGAATCCAGTTATGATTATTCAAGGAAACGGGTAATCAATGAACGAGTTGAGTTAAGCCAAGAATACCGCGCGTTCAAATTTACGTCTCCTTGGGAAACTTTAGAGTTAAGCTAAAATAGATGAAAAAGTTATTCGTTAAAGATAGAAAAAACAGAAAAACTATAAAACAATCCGAATTAAAACATTTTGTATTAAAGCAAATTTCAACAAATTCTAATTTTTTAAAAACTATTAGATGGAATGCTTTACACAAACTCTCAACCATCTCGAAAAAAAATTCTAAAACAATGATTTCAAATAGATGCATTCAAACCAAGAATAGAAAAACTTTTCATAAGTTTTCAAATTTTTCGCGAATAGTTTTTTTAAAACTTGTAAAATCGGGCTACATCAGCGGAATGCGGAAATCTAGTTGGTAATAATAATCAATAAAAATGCTTTTTTATGTTTATAATAAACTTTTGTACTTCATTTGGGCTAAAT
>TARA_B110001452_G_scaffold41619_1_pt1 | contig 10393 bp, 9 predicted proteins | sample TARA_B110001452 | Tara Oceans TARA_B110001452 (sample SAMEA4396971) | marine metagenome | biome: Polar Biome; feature: [DCM] deep chlorophyll maximum layer (ENVO:01000326); material: water (ENVO:00002006), including particulate matter (ENVO:01000060) such as... | depth 25 m
TAGAAATCGGCATAACCATTGTATAATTTAGCCCAATTTTCTTTATCCTTATCTTCTAATTTCCTAATCATTTATATTAATAAGTTAATATAAAGCATTGTAAATATTGATTTTAATCATTTTTTGAACTTGCAGCAGCTGCAGCTCCAAAAATAATAACAATTACCCACAATATAAGGCATAATATTAAATATAACCAAACATAAGTAGTATAGCCATTTATCCACTGTCCAGTTCCCTTAATGGAAGAAATTACCCACATTATCTGACTAAAAAAAGGAAAAACAAATGTTAGAAAAGCAGCAAAAAATCCTTTAATAAAATATGCAAAATATACCGTATAAATGTGTAAGGCAAAGCCAAGAACTGTAATTAGTAAATATGCTAAGCCCATAACTCCGGCACTCATTCCAAAAAACAATCTTCTAATAAAACCTAACATTGAATATTAAGATAACATTAAATATTTAATGTTGACATTAAAAAAGCTTTAATATATTACTAACGATAATTAATGGTTATCAATAGTAATATATGAATAATATAATAACAGATATAAAAGCATTAAAAGAAGAGACATTATTAAATCTTCAAAACTCGAAGGCTGATAACACTGTAAGAGCTTATAAGTCAGATTTTAATGACTTTGGTTTGTTCTGTGCACAGAATGGATTTAAATCACTTCCGACTGAGCCTAAAATTATTTCATTATATTTAACACATTTGTCCACAAAAGATGCTAAAATGAGCACTTTAAAGAGACGACTAGTATCAATAGGAGTGATTCATAAGTTAAAAGGCCATTATTTAGATACCAAACATCCCTCAATTATTGAAAATATGATGGGTATTAAACGAAGAAAAGGTAGCATCCAAAGAGGTAAAAAACCCATATTAATCAGTCATTTAAAACAAATAATTAATGTTATAGATCAACAAAAAACAGAAGAAATTAAAAAATTAAGAAATAGGTCAATAATCCTTGTTGGTTTTTCAGGTGGATTTAGGAGAAATGAGCTAGTATCACTTGACTTTGATGATTTAGATTTTGTATCAGAAGGTCTTAAAATAAGTCTTAAAAGATCTAAGACAGACCAATTTGGAGAAGGCACAGTAAAAGGACTACCCTACTTTGATAATCCTAAATATTGTCCAGTAGTATCATTACAAGAATGGTTAAAAATTTCAAATATATGTTCAGGTCCACTATTTAGAAGATTTACAAAAGGTTCAAATTTATCAGAAAACAGATTAACAGATCAAACTGTTGCATTGATTATTAAAGAATACTTAAAATTAGCCGGTATAGATAGTCAAAACTACTCTGGTCATAGTTTGCGATCAGGTTTTGCAACATCAGCGGCAGAGTCAGGTGCTGAAGAAAGAAGTATAATGGCAATGACGGGACATAAATCTACAGAAATGGTAAGAAGATATATTAAAGAAGCAAATTTATTTAAAAATAATGCATTAAATAAGATTAAAATCTAATTTCTTCAATTTTTTTTATTATTAAATCAGCCAAAATACTTGCCCCAGAAACACTAAGGTGTTCACTGTCAAAATAAAATAATCTATCTGAGTTATGAACAAAACAATTAGTATTATCACAAAAAGATTTATGTGGAAAAACTTTAAATAAATTTTTGTGATTAAAGGAGTCCAAAAAATCAAATGAATTTTTACTTCTAATAAAGTATTTATCTAGAGGAGTTTTTAACTTATTAGTTTTAATATGATTCTTTAGATCTTGGTAATTTAAGGAATTAGAGCTTTCAAAAATTTTATTTAATGGATTGAAGGGAATCTCAGGTATTGGATATACTAAGATTACCTTATTGTTTTCTAATATTAGATTGAGATTCCTTCTAAAAGATTCATTAAAAGAAATATTTGAGTTATCAAATATAAAATCTGAAGATACACCATTCAAGTTAGTATTTGAAAGATACCTATTTAAATTGCCTCCTAAAATAATTATTGAATTGTCTTTACTTAAAATGTTTTTAACTCTTTTTAACTGATATTTCTTATCACAACCAAAACCAACGTTTTTAGTTTTTAAATTTATATAATCAAAATCAGGAAAAAAATAACATCCACCATTTGTCATAGAAGTGAAATTAATTTTCTTTTGATATGAATAATCGTAAAGAGATTTACCTAAAGTAATCATATGCGAATCGCCTACTAAGAAAATATTGCCAGTGGAATTTTCATAATTGAAATTACAAAAATTATTAATTTTTAAATGACACATTTCATTATTAGAATTTTTTAAAATTTCCCAAGGTTTTTGAGCCATATCATTTTTAAAAAGAATTTTACTTCTATCAATAAATCCATCAGTTTTATGTGTAAATAGAGTAAAAATACATATTATTAAAATTGATAAACTTAATGAAAAATAGCAAAATTTATTATTAATAAGAGATAGGTTTCTAAATCTTTTTTCAACAAAATGATAAGTTATAATTGATAACGGGAGTGAAATAATTAATCCTATAAGAGAAAAAAAATTACCATTAAATCCTAGTAAGTGCATAAAAGATAAGATTGGAAAATGCCAAAGATATAATGAATAAGAAATTAATCCAATATATACAAAAATTTTTAATGACAGAAATTTATAAAGTAATGTTTTATCTGTATTTACGTAAATTATTAAAGAAGTTGATAAAACAGGAATTAATGTAAGTAATGACGGATGTTTAAGTTCATTATTAAAGAATATAAATGAACTAATTATTAAAAGAAAACTAAATAAAGTTATAATTTCTAAAAAATGTCTTTTTTTTATTAATGAAATGTTTTTATTATGTAAAAAAGCTACTATTACACCAGCAAATAACTCCCAAATTCTCGAAGATAATAAATAGAAATTACTTAGTTGATTTTGATTACTCTGCCACTCTGCTACTAATAAAGACATTATTAAAATAGCGATAAATAATTCCAGAATATATTTTTTTATAAATTTTAAAAAAAATAATGTTAATAGTGGAAAAAAAACATAAAACTGTTCTTCTACTGATAATGACCAAGTGTGTAAGAATGGTTTTGATATTGAAAGGTTAGTTCCGTATTGCAACCCATCAAGGATAAAAAATATATTTGATAAAAAGAAAGTAGAATAAAATATTGAATTGGAAAATTCAATTAGATTATAAGGTAATAAAAATAAATATGCTATTGGTATTGAGGATAATGTAATAAACATTAACACGGGAATTATTCTTCTAATTCTTCTATTATAAAATTTTTTAAAATTAAAATAATTATTGATTTCAAATTCTTTGAAAATAAGTGAACTTATCAAATAACCAGATATTACAAAAAAAATATCCACGCCTAAAAATCCACCTGTTAAAATAGTAGAGCCATTAATATAAAACTTAGCATGATAAATAAGAACGGATAATACTGAAATTGCTCTCAAACCATCTATATCAGCTCTATATTTTATCATCAAATTTTTATCCATTTCTCAGGCCAAAAATCTAGATTATTTATTTTAAATGTTGAAAAATTATTTTCATCAGGTCTAATAATTATTTTATTTGGATTTAGTGACAAATAAGCTCCCCACCAATTAAATGATGATGGTGTTACAATAAAATGTTTTGCTTGTGACATTAAAAATAAATCAAGTAATGGTCTTCTACCTTCTATTAAGGGTTCGTTATTTTTAATGTGAGTAAATTTATTTACCGGGAAATATTTTTCTAAATTATTAAAGTTATTAGACCAGATAAAAAATTTAGGGTTTTGAACTTTACTTTTTATAAGTTCAATTGATTTTTGTATGTAATTTATTTGTTCAAGTGAATAATCTTGAGACTTTTTTATATCTCTAGAATTAATTTTTCTTAATTTTTCAGAAAATCGATCTTGCCTTACACAAATTGATATTGAATTTGAGTTTGATATTTGTCCAAAGAATTTATTTTTTGAATAATAGTCTTTATATTTAAATACAAATTCATTTATTATTTCTTGTTTATAATTATGAAAATATTTTTCAGATTCAAAGTGTCCTTCAATAAATAAATTGTTTTGAAACCTGCTATATAAGAATTTTTCATCAAAATAAGTAATTTTTTCTTTATTTTTGTGTTCTATATAAAATTTTTTTACATTTTTAAAACCATCTAATTTTAATAAAAATTTTCTTCTTAAATAACCACCAAACTTTAGAAATTTAAATCTATTTGGTGCTATTTTATGATTTATCTCAAACTCGTCCAAACCATAAGTTGAAATATTTTTCTTTAATTGAAATGCTGTTTCATTATCTAAGTAAAGGTCTCTATTAAGACTTCTTGAAATGCTATATGCTGCTGCATACATAAACATTTGGTTTCCGATCTCATTTGATAACCTTAGTATAATTTTTTTATTCATTTATTTTTTTAAGGAATATTTAATTTTTCTAATTGTTTTTGATATATCTTTACTTGGTATAGTAAAATCATAGCCATTGTATACAGGTTTAAATTCGTAAAAAGCATTTCTATAATTCTTATAATCATCAAAGTTTTTAATTTCAGAAAACCATAAATCGAGAACTTTATTGAACTCAATAGAACCAAGATTAGTCATCATTCCATGGAATGCTAATACTTTAGAAGAATTTCGAATTGTATAATATAAGTCTTCTCCTTCAATGTTATCGAAGAGAATTATTTTTGAATTAGAATTTTTGATATGGCTTTGTTCATTTTTAAAATCAACAACATTGAATTCTTCATTAAATAAATTTGAATTATTGTTTTTTTCAATATCTTTTGTAAATATTACATAATCATAATAATTTAATAGTTCATTAAATAATAACTTAAGTTTATTTATATCCCATGACAATTTGTCAATTATATCTTTTTTAATATGAAAATAGAGATAATTGGTTGGTAATTGCAATTTGAGAAACTTTGATCCGTTTGTTGTTATTTGAATATTAAAATTTTTATTATTATCAGTTAATTGATTTTGTAAATTTGTTGTGTGATTTCTTTTATAGTTAGCAGCTCTATCATTTATTACATATTTAAAAAGAAAACTTCTTAAATATTCATTTGGTCTTTTGTAATTATTGCGACCGTTAATACATAGGGCATGAAATTTAATTTTTCGAAATAAATATGGTAAATAATAGTAAAATTGCTTAGGTGTTAAAATATAAATATCAGAAATTTTTGTAGTAAATAAAAGATATATTATTTTAACTTTTTCAAAAAAAGAAAGATTATAGTTTAACGTTTTAAATATAAGATTTTCACCATTTATTAAAAAATGAAACTTTTTACTTCTGTTTGAAAGGTATATTGAAATTTTTTTGTCTTTATTATTGGCAACAATATTATTTATTGCACTAAGACTTTGGCATAAGTCCCCTACTGCATCGTTTTTTAATATAATAACATGATTATTTTTAGAGCCCATTAAGTGTGTTCACTATAATTTTTATTTCTATTGGTTTTAGATTAGGATCAATCGGTATACTTATACCTTCACTTGCCAAACGTTCTGCATTGATAAATTTTTTATGCTTAAAAACTTTTTTAAATACCTTAAGTTGATGAATTGCAAAAGGATAGTGAAAACCAAATCCTATTCCTTTTAAATTAAACTTTTTAATAAGTTCTTTTTTATTTTTTACTAAAATTACATACTGGTGATATACACAAGATTTTGAATAATTTAATTTTACAATATTCTTATTTAAAATATTTTTATTATAAAATTTTGCAATTTTTTGTCTTTTTTTATTAAGTTTTGCTAAGTTTTTAATTTTCTTATTCAATATTAAAGCCTGGATTGTATCTAAACGACTATTTAAACCAATGTAATCATGTAAAAACTTCTTATCTGAGCCAAGATTTCTAATCTTTCTTATTCGATCGTAAAATATTTTACTATTTGTAGTGATTATCCCAGCGTCACCATATGCACCAAGATTTTTTCCAGGATATAAACTAAAGCATGAGATATCAGTTGTAGAACCAATTTTCTTTTTTTTGTTTGTGTTCATAGAGTCATCTAATGATCCATGAGCTTGAGCACAATCATCAATTAAAAAGATATTTTTTTTTTTGATCATCCTCTTTATACCCGTAAGATTAGCTACAGACCCATAAAGATGGACTGGGAGGATCACTTTAGTTTTTTTATTAATCTTTTTTTTTAAATCAAATAAGTCAATAGTTGATTTTAAAAACTCTGTATCAACAAGAACTGGTTTAAGTCCTGCATTAAAAACAGCAAATGCTGTAGAGCAATAGGTCATAGCAGGGATAATTACTTCAGAATTATTAGGCAAATTTAATGACTTAAGAGCAATAGTAAGAGCATCTGTGCCGTTGCCACAACTTATTGCGTATTTTGATTGAGTAAAATTTTTAAAATTTTTTTCAAATTTTAAAACTTCTTTTCCTAAAATAAAATCACCAGATTTAAATAATTTTTTTATGTCTTTAATTATAGAATTATGAAGTTTTTGATCTTGTTTAAAAATATCTAAAAATTTGATCATATTAAATTTTTTCAAGAACTTTTGTTATATCTAAATTATAATTTTTGTAAAAAATAGGGTTATTTTTCTTACGTATGCAATTTCCAATATAATTAATAAGATTAGCCAGTGGTTCAGAAAGATCAATATCTGGTATTTCTAGTTTATATTTTGAACTATAAATATTACTTTTGGTATAAATCTTTATTTTGTAAATTGGTTCGTTTTCATCACAATATATAATTGCTTTATCAAATTTTAATTTAATAAATCTAACTTTAATCGGAGATATCCACGAATTTTTAATAAAAATTTTAATATTATTTCTATATTCAAGGTTAATATATGCTGTATCCTTTTTTTTAGTTTTAATAGTGTTATATTTGATAGATTTTATCTTAATCGGGTTTGAAGTTAACAAATGTTTTAATATAGATATATCATGAACACCTAAGTCCCAAACGACATCAGCGTCATCCCTTATGGGGGCCTGCTCTCTAAAACTTTCTATTTCTATCAGTTTCCCATATTTTTTTGATTTTATAATACTTTTTATAAAATTAATTGAACCAGAAAAAATAAATGGGTAATCAACAAACAACATTAAATTGTTTTTTTTGGCTATTTTTTCTAAATTTAAAACTTCTTTAGATTTTAAAGAAAGAGGCTTTTCAACCAATACATTAGTAAATTTTAAAAAATGTTTTGCAATACCGTAGTGTGTTTTGGTTGGTGATGAAATAATAACTAAATCAATATCATTTTTTTTTAGTTTGTTAAAGTTTGTTAATAATTTTGACAGCGGAAAATCTTTTTTAGCTTTTTCTAAATTCTTTTTCGATTTATCAATAATATATCTAATTTTAAATTGATTTGAGTTATTAACATTCCTAGCAAGTTTAGGTCCCCAATAACCATAGCCAATAATTGCAACTTTAAATATCATTTATCAAAAAGTTTTCTTTATAATGTTAGCTGAAATAACTTTGCTATTAAAAAGTTTAAAATATTTTTCTTTACCATTTTTAGCATACTTTTGAATGTTATTTTCATTAGTTAATAGATTTTCAATCTTATTACCAAGATCATTGATTGATTTATAGGATCCCATTTCATCCTCATTAAAAATCTTATTATATTGTGTTCGTGAGTCTATAAATGTGTATATACCGTTACCAACTAATGAAGCTATTCTATTGCTAGATGTCAATTTGATAGGTTTACCCCTACTTAAATTTAAAGCAATTTTGCATTTTGATAGTTCATTATAATATTCATAGTTCCATTTTGGATTTTCATTTGCTATACCAAGTATATTATAATTAATTTGAGGGTATTTTCTCATTAGCTCTTTAATAAATTCTTCTCTTTCATCTATTTTTCTTCTTTTGAGTTTCCCAAAATTTACACCATGGCTTAAAGCAAAAAATAGATCTTTATAACTAACTTTTTTTTCATAAAGATTTAAGTTTTCAATATTTTGATCAACAGGTATTGGTAAAAAACTAATTTTTTTTTTGTTGATTTTAGTGGATATTACATCAGGGTGCGTTGTGGTAAAATATGAATCAATTAAATCATGATTTTTTTCAATTAGTGAAAGATTTTCCTTCCAATGTGGTCCATCTCCATTTTTACCAAGTGCATCTTCGTACCACAATGAAATCTTAGAATTATATTTAGATTTTAAGATTTCAATATTATTTCTATAAAGAAAATTATTATGACCTAGTAAAATTAAATCAGGTCTGTAATTATTTGATATATCTAGAACTTTTTGATTAATTTTTTCATTTTTATCAGTAATAAAGTTTTTATTTATGAAATTTCTATAACTAAAATTTATTACATCATGATCATTTCTAATAAGTCCTTTAGAAATTTTATTAGAAATAGAAATATTAAATAATCGATAATCGTTACGATCATCAAATTGTGAAATATGTAATATCTTAAGTTTTTTTCCTTTGTTAAAATAAATATTTGAGTGTAACAGAAAATTTTTCAAATCATCAAGTTGTTTAACTTTATTTTCAATTTTATGTTTTACATTTAAAAAATTTTTTTTTTGGATTGATCTTTGTAACTTTGGGTTTTTTATTAGTTTATAAATTAGTCTATATATTTCATCACTAGAAATTCTTTCTAAAAAAAGTTCATTATCAAAAGTTTCAGGTAATCCACCATTTTTACTTGTAATTGTTGCACAGCCATACGCAGCAGACTCCATAGCTGTCCTACCAAATGGTTCAAGCCATCTTGATGGAACAACAGATATTGAAGCCTTTGAATAAAAGTTCAAAATTTTTTTATGCTGTATCCAGTCTAAAATTTTAAAATTTTTATGTTTAAAATCAAATTTCTCTCTAGGTTCATTACCAATAGAAATGGCCTTCCAATCTTTGAATCTATCCAAAATTCTTAATACCGCACTACCAAAAATATCATACCCTTTTGAAGAGTTAAGTTTTCCACAAAAAATTATCAATTTTTCTTTTTTGGGAAATTTTTTTAAAGGTTTTATAGCTGGGTAAAGTATTTCACAATTATTTCTATGTTTATAGGGTAAACCCTCAAAAAATTTATCTTTTACCCATTTACTAACAAAATAAATTTGTTCGGTTTTTTCTGCAATAAAAATTCTTTCTTTAATTGACGCTGATCCCCTCATATCTTTAGGGTTATTATGAAACACAAAAATTAATTTAGCTCTTATCTTTTTTTTTAATAAGTATAATAGAGACTCCGGTCTATTGTGAATTTCTATTATAGAAAAATTATAATTTAGATACTCATTATAAAGTTCATTGGTGTATGAAATATTTTTTCTAATTATTTTATTTTTAAGATTTATGTTTTTATAATTTGTTGTTAGTGGTTTAAATTTTTTATCTAAATTTCCATATACGATGGTTCTTGAGCTTAATTTTGAAAGGGCCAAATAGTCCTTAACCCAAATAGAAGCAGCTCCAGCTTGCTCTATAGTAAATTTTTCTTTGTATGGTAGAAGAATTGCTATATCTTTTTTCATTATTTTCTAATTTTTACTAACTTTTTGAATCTTATATTCTCTTTTTTTAATAATTCAGAATTAATATTGTTTCTTTTTAAACCTAAAATATTTTTTTTTACCTTTTTTATACTTTTTCCATAGAAAATATACCCAGGTATAATATTTTTTTTTTTAGTTACTACAGAGCTCATTCCGATCATTGTATATGATCCAATTGTTTGGTTTTGATGAACAGTTGATTTTATTCCTAATTGAGCACCCTTCATTATATGAACATTTCCACCTAAAATTACATTACTGCTCAATATCACATTATCTTCAATTGTGCAGTCATGGTCAATAGTAGTTGAGTTCATAAAATAATTATTATTACCAATTTTAGTCTCTAAAGATAATTTTGTTGGAAGATGAATATTGCAGAATTCATTAAATGTGTTGTTGTTACCTATTTTAATTTTACCAGAGCTTTTTTTTTTAGGATGTTGAGCCTGGTTACCAATTACAACATAAGGGCCTATAGTATTATTTTTACCTAAAATAACATTGCTCCAATTTACAATAGCTGTTGAATGAATTCTATTACCTTTAATTTTTTTGTATTTAAGCATTTTTTTTAAGATAGTTTTTTTTTATTTCATTTCTTAATATATAGTTTTTTTTTAATATATATTCTTCTTTCATAGCCTTGGATTTACTCAAGTATTTCTTTTTATATATTATATTCCATTTTTTACCCTTTGTGTATTTGGCACCTTTTGAATTATTATGTAGTTCTAATCTTTTTTTAATATCTTTGGTATAACCAACATAAGTAAAAAATCTAAATGATTTGACAGCAATTAACATGTAAACAAAATAAGTCATTATGG
>TARA_B110001452_G_scaffold202705_1_pt1 | contig 10389 bp, 5 predicted proteins | sample TARA_B110001452 | Tara Oceans TARA_B110001452 (sample SAMEA4396971) | marine metagenome | biome: Polar Biome; feature: [DCM] deep chlorophyll maximum layer (ENVO:01000326); material: water (ENVO:00002006), including particulate matter (ENVO:01000060) such as... | depth 25 m
TGTTTTATCAAAAACAAAGTTTATAACTTCTTGGTGTCTCTTTTTAAAACGCGTAGCACTTCCAGCGGCAGGTGCGCTATAACTTCTTCTTGAAGCGACTCTCCAATTTCTCACAGCATCTAAATGCATTAACATGTGAGCATAAGCACCCATGTTTCTAGGCTCTTCCTGTGCCCAAACAATATCTTCTGCATTTTTATATTTGGTTATGACTGCCTCAATCTCACTTTCAGGTAATGGAAATAGTTGTTCTACACGAACAAGAGCAATATCCTTTCTTTCTAATTTATCTTTTGCTTCTAATAAATCATAATAAAATTTACCTGTAACAAATACTAATGTTTTAACTGCACTTACTTTGGCCGCTGCATCATCAATTAGCATTTGAAAGCTTCCATTTGCAAATTCGTCAACTGATGATACTACTTTTGGATGGCGCAATAAACTTTTAGGGGTAAATACAATTAATGGTTTTCTATAACCTGCTTTTAATTGACGTCGCAATAAATGAAACATATTAGCTGGTGTGGTACAATCTGCTATAAACATATTGTCTTTTCCACAAAGTTGCAGATACCTTTCCATTCGACCTGAAGAATGCTCTGCTCCTTGCCCTTCATATCCGTGAGGTAACAACATGACAATTCCATTTGGTGTTTTCCACTTATCCTCACCACATGAGATATACTGATCAATCATGATTTGGGCTCCATTACTGAAATCCCCAAACTGAGCTTCCCATATCGTTAGTGTATTAGGACTAGCCATAGCATAGCCATAATCAAATCCTACAACGCCGTATTCAGACAACAACGAGTTATAAATGTTAAATTCGCCTTGGTCTGAACTTATATTATTAAGGAGAATTACTTCTTCTTCACTGTCTTCAACTTTAACAACTGCGTGACGGTGAGAAAACGTACCTCGCTCGACATCTTGTCCAGAGATACGAACATTGAACCCTTCTTCTAAAAGAGAGCCAAATGCTAAATGTTCTGCCATCGACCAATCAAGTTTATCTGTTTCAAACATTTGCCTACGAGCCTGTATCAAACGAGAAATCTTGCGGATAAATTTTTTATCTTCAGGAAGCGTAGATATGATTCTGCTAATATTCGCTAATTTTTCTTTAGAATAGCGTGTGTTAACTGTCAACCTCATCTTGTTTACCTTGGCTCTTGGATAGCCTTCCCAAGCCTTTTGCATAAACGGCGTAATAACTGTTTTGTCATCTTTTCTAGATGTAACTAGTTCTGTTTCTAAGGACGCTTTATAGTCCTTCTCAAGTTTAGAAACGTAATTAGAATCTATTACTCCTTCATCCATTAATTTTTGGGCGTAAATATCACGAGGATTACTATGGCTTGCTATAGCTTTGTATAGCTTTGGCTGTGTAAATCGTGGCTCATCACCCTCATTATGGCCGTACTTTCTGTAGCCTAATAAATCTACAAATACATCTCGCTTAAACTGCATTCTAAAATCCAATGCAAATATAATAGCATGAACAACAGACTCGGCGTCATCGGCATTTACGTGGAGCACGGGTGAAAGCGTCACTTTAGCTACGTCTGTACAATAGGTTGAAGAACGCGCATCTAAATAATTTGTAGTAAATCCAATTTGATTATTTACGACAATATGAATAGTTCCGTTGGTCTTATAACCATCCAATTGAGCCATTTGAACTACTTCATAAACAAGTCCTTGCCCAGCAATTGCGGCGTCACCATGAACAACTATTGGTAAAACTTTACTTGCATTTTCTGGTTCGATAGCATCTTGCTTGGCACGTGTAATTCCCTCTACTACAGCCCCTACAGTCTCTAAATGTGATGGGTTTGGAGCAATACTTAAATTAATTCGATTTCCGTTATCTGTCAATCGGTCACTCGTCCAGCCAAGGTGGTATTTTACATCGCCATCGAAGACTTCTTCCTCGTAGTCCTTTCCGTCAAATTCACTAAAAATATCACTTGCAGATTTACCAAATATATTGGTTAATGTACTCAGGCGCCCTCGGTGAGCCATTCCCATTACAAACTCTTTTACTCCATAAGATGCTGCTTTTTCAATAAGCGCATCAACCGCTGGAATTAAGGATTCATTCCCTTCTAAAGAAAAGCGTTTTTGACCAACGTATTTGGTGTGTAAAAAAGTTTCAAATGACACGGCGTCGTTAAGCTTTTTAAGAATATGTTTCTTTTCGTCTGAGCTAAAGCTCCCGTGATTATCATTTTTATTAAGCTTGTCTTGTATCCATTGACGCTCAAGGGGTTTTCGGATATACATGTATTCAACTCCAATAGCATCACAATAAATAGCCTCTAGATGCTCAATAATAACTCGTAGACTTTGAGGTCCTATTCCAATAACTTCTCCAGCATTAAAAATAGTGTCTAAATCAACTGACGACAATCCGAAATTCTCGAGCTCAAGTGAGGGCTGGTATTTTCTGCGATCCCTTACAGGATTCGTTTTAGTAAACAAGTGCCCACGTGTTCGATACCCATCAATTAATTTTATAACTTGAAATTCTTTCTGTACTTGCTCGGGGATTTGAGTACTTACGCCTTCGACTATTTCTCCTGTAGATCCATAGCTTTCACTTCCAAAGTCATAGCCTTGAAAAAAAGCTTTCCAGCTTGGTTCTATACTATCAGGGTCTTGCTGATATTGTTCGTACATGTCTGCAAAGTGAGCAGTGTGAGCAGCGTTTAGAAAAGAATACTTATCCATGGATTAATAATTCTATTTTTTTTAGTAAAAAAATATATACAAAAATACGATTTTTCGCAAAACAGCTAAGTGAAAATAAGATAAATATGAATAATTTTTGGTGTAATTATATATTCTTAGAAATTATACGTCCCTCGTCATGAGTTCGGTCCCAAAGTCTTTGAGGATTTGCTTGTTAGGGCCTGAGATATTAATAGTTTCTAAAACATCAAATGCCGCTTTGGTATAAAAAGAAATAGCAGCTTTGGTTGCAATATTTGCTTCAGAGCGCACAAATAGCTCTAATGTTTTAGAAACTTTATTTTCTGGTTTTAAAGCATTATTTTGAAATAACTGAGTTAATTCAGTTCTTACTTCAGGGGATCCGTTTTCAATCGCTTTTAAAAATAAGTAAGTTTTTTTGTTTTCTAATATGTCCCCCCCTACTTGTTTACCAAAAATTTCAGGATTTCCAAAAGCATCTAAATAATCATCTTGCAGCTGAAATGCTATTCCAAGGTTTTTTCCAAAATCATAGCAACGAACCTGGTCTTCAATAGGAGCATTAGCAACAATTGCACCCATTTGCATCGCTGCACCAACCAATACAGCTGTTTTGCATTCAATCATTTTTAAATACTCAGGTATAGAAACTTGCAGGCGCGTTTCAAAATCAATATCGTATTGCTGGCCCTCACATACCTCTAAGGCTGTTTTGCTAAATAACTTCGCTAACTCTCTAAATGTTTCTGGTGGATAATTTTCAAAAAGCTGATACGCCCTAATAAGCATGGCGTCTCCTGATAAAATGCCTGTGTTTAAATCCCATTTTTCATGCACAGTTTCTTGGCCTCGACGTAAAGGTGCAGCATCCATAATATCATCGTGAATTAAAGAAAAATTATGGAAAACCTCAACAGCTAAAGCAGCGTCCATTGAACGGTCAACATCTCCATCAAAACACGCAGTGGTCATAAGTGTCAAAACAGGTCGTAAGCGCTTACCTCCAAGATTGAGAATATACTTAATAGGCTGATAGAGATTCTTAGGCTCTCTTTCAACGTTGTATGTATTAAGAAATTCTGAAAATTGATTTTGGTAATCTGCGATCGCTTCCATGTAAACAAAAATAAGAGAATTCTAACAACTATTTTACAAAAGCGAAAACATTAAATGTTAAAAAACCACAAAACTTATGAAACTTTAACTGTTTTTAAAGTTTCCTGCCGTATGTTTGCACACTGTTATGAAAGAGAAAATTATAAAAAAAGCCGAGGAATTGTTTTTAACTCTTGGGTTTAAGAGCATTACAATGGATGACATTGCCAATGCGATGGGAATTTCTAAAAAAACGATTTATGCTCACTTTGCCAACAAAACAGAGCTTGTGGAAGTTGTAACTTTTGAAGCTTTGGATCAGATACACCTAGGGATTGATAGCATAAAAGAAACCTCAACAAATCCAATCGAGGAGCTTTATCAAATAAAGATGTTTGTAATGAACTACTTGAAAAATGAAAAAGTATCTCCGAAATTTCAGCTAAAGAAATACTACCCTAAAATTAATGATTTGCTAAATATTAAGCAATTTCAAAAAATGAATTCCTGCGTAATAGATAGCCTCAAAAAGGGGGTTGAAACTGGTTTATTTAGATCTGAAATTAATTTGGAGTTTATTTCTAGAATGTATTTTAGTGGCATGAATGGAATTCGTGATATTAATGTTTTCCCAGATGCTCTTTTTGATAAACACTATATTTTTGAAAGCTATCTAGAGTATCATTTACGTGCTATCGTCACAAGCAAAGGCCTCAACTTATTAAATAATTACCTAAACCCAAACCTACCTAACAATGTTACATAAATTTATTATTTTCTTGCTTTTTGCCGCTTCGCTGAATGCTCAAGAAAACAAATATAGCTTTACTTTACAAGAGGCTATAGGCTTTGCAATTAAGAACAACAGGGCCGTCCAAAATGCGGAACGTGATGTGAAAATTGCTGTACAAACAAAACGAGAAACAACTGCCACAGGGCTACCGCAGATCAATGCGAACATTGGCTATAACAACTGGCTTGAACAACAAGTTTCGCTTATTCCTGCTGAGTTTTTTGGCGGAGCACCTGGACAATTTGCAGAAGTTTTGTTTGGCACAAAGCAAACAATGAATAGCGCCGTGACAGTCAAACAAAAACTATTTGACGGCTCATATTTAGTAGCACTTCAAGCCGCAAAAGTATTTCTTGAAATCTCTAAAAATTCCAAAGAAAAAACAATAAATGAAATTGGTAAAATTGTAGCCTACTCATATGGTAATGTATTGTTAGTTGAAGAAAATTTGAAAATTGTAAATTCAAATATTGCACTATTAGAGAAAAACGTTTGGGAGGTTTCAAAAGTGTATGAGAGCGGTCTTATTGAAGAAGAAAGTCTACAACAACTGCAACTGACGCTATCGGGGTTAAAGAGCAACCAGCGCTATTCGAAGCGCTTAAAAGATCTCGCTTACCAAATGTTTAATAATTCTCTTGGTTTGGATCTCACCGCAGCAGTGGTATTGACAAACAGCTTAGATGAATTAGTTGTTTTCTATTCCACCCTAACCACTTCAAGGTCCGAAAATGAATTTGAAGAAGTTATAGACTTTAAAATTGCGGTTAACTCCGTGAAGTCAGACGAACTTTTGTTGAAATTAGAAAAAAGCAAAGCCTTACCAACCTTAAATGCTTTTGTAAACGGGAGCTACTCTGGAAATAGTCAGCGCTTTTCTTTTACAGAAAACTCCCAAAAATGGTTTGGTGCTTCCCTGTTTGGTGTGACCTTAGACATCCCTGTTTTTAGCTCATTTAAACGAAGTGCCTCGACTCAAAGAGCACGACTGAACTTAGAGAAATCAAAGTCAAATTTAGAAGACACCACAAATAAAATAAAACTAGAAATTAATACAGCAAGGAGTAATTATGAATTTGCATTTGAAGATTATGAGATTAAAAAAAAGGCCCTTGATCTTTCTAAAAATATAGCAACTAAAAATGAAATTAAATTTTTCGAAGGCCTGACAACTAGTTTTGATTTGTCTCAAGCACAAAGACAATTGTACATAGCGCAACAAGACTACCTCCAATCAATGCTAAATATTTTGTTAAAAGGAGTTGACTTAGAATCCCTTATAAATACGCCCCTTAAAAACTAAACAATGACATATAAACATAATACCCCCCCCATGAAATCCATTTTTTACATAGGCCTTTTATCCTTAGTTCTTGGCTGTAATACTGCCCCTAAGGAATCAAAGTCTCTTACCGATTTAAAAACACAAAAAACAGACCTTGTAAACCAACTAAATAACATCAGTGCCAAATTAAAATCCGTTGAAATCGCCATTTCAGACTTGGATACTCTCAAAAGACTGGTGACTGTCACATCATTTAAGGCAGAAGAAAAAATATTTAATCATTATATTGAAGTGCAGGGGGTTGTAAAAGCAGACAAGGCAATCGAACTCCGCGCTGAAATGGGGGGCACTGTAACTGCTGTCCTAATTAAACAAGGACAGAAAGTAACTAAAGGCCAGGTTTTAGCAACCTTAGAGAGTTCAGTTATTGATAATTCTGTTTTACAATTAAAAACACAGCTTGATTTGGCTACGACTACCTATGAGCGACAAGCACGGTTATGGGAGCAAAAGATTGGAAGTGAAATCCAATTTCTACAAATAAAATCCCAAAAAGAAGGGCTTGAAAATAGCTTAAATAGTTTAAAAGCTCAGGCTCGTAAAATGAAGATCATCGCGCCTTTTTCTGGAACTATAGATCAAGTCTTTGCGAAAACAGGAGAACTCATATCTCCCCAAATGCCGTTTTTAAGGCTGGTTAATCTTGACAACGTATATATAGAAAGTGAAATTACGGAGACTTATTTAAAATCGATTTCTAAGGGAACAATGGCATTGTTAAGCTTTTCATCCATTGACATCTCTTTTGAGGCTAACATAACGCAGGTTGGAAACTTCATTAACCCTAGCAATCGCAGTTTTAAAACACGAATAGACGTTAAAAACAATAACAATGAACTAAAAGCTAACTTACTTGCCGACATTAAAATCAACGATTTTAATGCTTCTGGAATTGTAATCCCTTCAAAAGTTATTCAAAAAGATCGTAATGGCAAAACATTTGTCTACACCCTTGAGGCAGAACAAGCTAACTATAAAGTTATAAAGACCTTTGTTAAAGACTCGAATTCCTACAACAACTTCTCCTATATTTCTGAAGGGCTCAATAGTAAATCAACATTGGTTGACAAAGGCGCTCGACTGGTTAAAAATGGTGATATTGTAAAACTTGTAGACTAATAAATTATGAACTCAAATAAAATAAAAGAATTTAAAATCTCTTCGTGGGCGATTTCTAACAGGATGACGGTGTCTGTGATCACCTTCATTATAATACTTGGAGGACTGCTTTCTTACACTGGAATGGCCAGAGAAAATTTCCCAGAAATTATTGTTCCACAAATTTACGTCGCAACTCCTTACCCTGGAAATTCAGCATTGGATGTGGAAAAACTTATCACTAAAAGATTAGAAAAAGAAATAAACTCAATAACAGGCGTTGATAAAATTACATCTAATTCCATACAGGGATACTCTAGCATTGTGGTTGAATTCAACTTTGATTACACCCCTGCCGAAGCACTTCAAAAGGTGAAAGACAAAGTTGATGTTGCCATGGCGGATACTGATTTTCCAAAAGACCTGCAGTCGAAGCCAAGCGTCACAGAAATGAATTTTAGTGAACGTATTCCTATAATGAATATTAATTTATCCGGAGAATTTTCTATGGACCAGTTAAAGGAATATGCTGAATACTTAGAGGATGAAATTGAAGAGCTTTCTGAAATTTCTAGTGTGGACATTAGAGGGGTTCAAGAAAAGGAACTTGAAATAGCAGTCGACTTATATAAAATGGAAGCATCGATGATAAGCTTCACTGACATAGAAAATGCTGTTAAATTTGAAAACATGAGTGTTACTGGGGGTGACATCCTAGAAAATGGCGTTCGAAAAACAGTTCGGGTAACAGGCGAATTCGAGGACCCCTTAAGCGTTAGAGACCTTATTGTGAAACAAGAAAAAGGGAACATTGTATACCTAAGAGACATAGCTGAGGTCTCGTTCAAAGAGCAAGAAAAAGAGAGTTTTGCAAGAGAATATATGCAACCTGTAGTGATGCTGGACGTTAAAAAAAGAGGTGGTCAAAACCTTTTAAAAGCATCTACTAAGATTGATGAGATTATTGAAACAGCTCAAAAAAGCATATTCCCTAAGAGTCTCATAATTTCTAAGACAAATGATCAATCAAACGAAACACGGACCATGGTTTCTGATCTAGAGAACAGCATTATTTTAGGAATCATATTAGTGGTCACAGTCCTGTATTTCTTCCTAGGGTTTCGCAATGCTTTATTTGTTGGAATTGCAATTCCATTATCTATGTTTTTATCCTTTACTATTTTAGGATTTATGGGGGTAACCCTTAACACAATGGTCTTGTTTTCTTTGGTTATCGCTTTAGGGATGTTGGTTGATAACGGAATTGTTGTAGTTGAAAATGTTTATCGATTAATGGATGAAGGCTACCCAAGAATTCAGGCTGCAAAGCTGGGTGTTGGGGAAGTGGCGATGCCAATAATTGCGTCAACAGCTACTACTTTAGCTGCTTTTTTCCCTTTAATTTTATGGGAAGGTATTATGGGAGAGTTTATGAGGTGGCTGCCAATCACGCTAATAATTGTATTGAGCTCCTCTCTTTTTGTAGCACTTATAATAAACCCGATGTTGATTTCAGTGTATATGAAAGTAATGCCTAAAGAGGAGTCTAAGGTTACTTTTATCACAAAACTAGAAAACCTATACGAGCGTTTTTTGAGCTATGCTTTAAAAGGGAAAAACCCTGTTGGTATCGTTACTGGAACGTTTGGGCTATTATTTCTAGCCGTATTACTAATGTTTACATTTCCTCCAAAAATATTATTCTTTCCAAACACTGATGCTAAACAAGTGTTTGTGTATGTGGAGTATCCCATTGGAACCGATATTGAAGAAACCAACACTATTTCAATGGAAATAGAAAAGGATATTGAAACTTACTTAAAAAAGTATGAAGTCAATGGAGAAAACTTCTTGATCACATCTGTGATCGGACAAGTTGGAGAAGGTACCGCGGATCCCAGCCGTGGGCAAGAAGGAGGTAAAACTCCGAATAAAGCGCGAATTACAATTGATTTTGTGAAGTTTCAAGATCGTGAAGGTGTTAGTTCTGAAACGGTGCTTAAAGAAGTTCGTGAATTATTACAAGGATACCCAGGGGTCAGTATTGTTGTTGACAAGCCCTCGGACGGACCCCCAACAGGACCGCCTATAAATATTGAAGTAAAAGGAGATGATTATGAGCTTATTTTAGAAACAGCTAATGCCTTGAAAGCCTTTATAAACACATCTAATGTGGCTGGAATTGAGGAGCTTAAATTAGATATTGACCAAGGCAAGCCTGAGATGATCGTGACAGTAGACCGTCAAAAAGCAAGACGTCTAGGAGTTTCCACAGGACAAATAGGGATGAATTTGAGAACGGCCCTTTACGGCAAGGAAATCTCAACTTACAAAGATGCAACCGATGATTACCCTATAAACCTGAGGCTGAAAGATGAGATGCGTTATAATAAATACGCCTTATTAAATCAAAAAATAACCTTTAGAAACCAAAGTGACGGACAAATAAAACAGGTTCCAATATCTGCTGTTGCTACCTCGGAAAACAAAACAGCCTTTAGTGCAATCAAACGAATTAATTTGGATAGAGTAGTCACTGTATACTCAAATGTCTTAAATGACTACAACCCAACAGAGGTTAATGATAAGATTCGAGAGATTACTAAAAAATTTGAAATCCCTAAAAACATAAAAGTTAATTTCACTGGAGAACAAGAAGAACAGGCCAAAGAAATGGCATTCCTAAGCAAAGCACTTTTAATTGCAGTTCTATTGATTTTCTTGATTTTGGTTGCACAATTTAATTCTGCAACAACCCCTATTATTATTTCCATATCTGTGTTTCTTAGTTTGATTGGGGTATTATTTGGGCTCTTGATTTTTAGAATGGATTTTGTCGTTCTTATGACAATGATAGGCATCATTTCACTTGCTGGTATAGTTGTTAATAATGCTATTGTTTTGATAGACTACATTAATCTTACCATTGTTCGTAAGCGACGTGAGTTAGGGCTTCCCGTAGATAGTAAACTAACCCCAGACCTGCTTGTTGCGTGCGTGGTTGAAGGAGGTAAAACGCGTTTAAGACCGGTTATACTAACAGCAATCACCACAATTTTAGGTTTACTTCCACTGGCACTTGGAATAAATATTAATTTTAGAACACTAATAACAGAGCTAAATCCTAATTTTTACATTGGAGGAGAAAATGTGGCGTTTTGGGGGCCAATGGGTTGGGCTATTGTCTTTGGACTTACCTTTGCTACCTTTTTAACGCTAGTGGTTGTTCCTATCTTGTTTTATTTAATCAACAAATTGAAAGCAAAAAAGCTTAAAGTCACTTCCTAAGGCTATTGGTTTTAATTTTTAAATGTTAAATTTGCTCAACTAATTTAGT
>TARA_B110001452_G_scaffold162711_1_pt1 | contig 10381 bp, 10 predicted proteins | sample TARA_B110001452 | Tara Oceans TARA_B110001452 (sample SAMEA4396971) | marine metagenome | biome: Polar Biome; feature: [DCM] deep chlorophyll maximum layer (ENVO:01000326); material: water (ENVO:00002006), including particulate matter (ENVO:01000060) such as... | depth 25 m
TTATTTTCAGCGTTTCACACTAGTGAATACGCAACGATCAGAACGGGTTACTATAGATAGTTGTTTGAACTATAAAACAGATGACACAACAAAAGCACTACAAAACATAGTGGTTATTGAAGTGAAACAAGAAAAACAAAACGTGCAAACTCCTATATATAAAGCCTTAAAAGCAAATAAAATACGGACTAGCAGTTTTAGTAAATATTGTATCGGCGTTGCCAATTTATTTAAGGACACCAAAGCAAACCGATTTAAAGAATTGAATTTAAAAATTAACCAATTAACCAATTAACATGGAGATACTAGGCATACCCTTATTTGATGACGATTTTTATAAAATGATCATTCGATTTTCATTAAATTTATTTTTCCTGACAGCCGTTGTGAAATTTATCTACTACAAAAGAAGTCAAAAAAAGGAATACCTTTTTACTTTTTATCTGATAGGGATTGTTGTTTTCTTTTTGTGTTTTACTTTAAAAAAGTATGAGCTCGATCTTGGGATGGCGCTTGGACTGTTTGCAATATTTGGAATTTTACGCTACCGTACACTACCACTTGAAGTTAGAGAAATGACCTATTTGTTTGTAGTGATAGGGATCGCTGTAATGAACGGACTTTCAAACAAAAAAATGAGTTACGCAGAAATTATTGCTGCCAATTCAATCATCGTCCTAGCCTTGTATGTTCTTGAGCGTTACTGGGCTAAAACGGAAGTGTTTTCTAAAGAAGTCCTTTACGAAACGATTGAAAACATTCGCCCTGAAAATCATGACAAACTCAAAGAAGATCTAGAAAAAAGACTCGGAGTGACCGTTACTAATTTTGAAATTGGAAATGTGAATTTTTTAAGAGATGTTGCTAAAATTACCGTTCACTATAAATATTAATTTTTTACTATGAATTTATTTACCACTAAGGCGAGTCTAGTGTTTGTCGCCTTGTTTATTCTACTTTCAACAAAACAGTTAAGTGCACAAGAATCAAATGACTTAGAAGGCTGGAGTGCTTTACAAATAGATATTAAAGTTACCAAAAAACTATCTTTTTCAGTGGCCGAACATCTTCGATATAAAAAGGATATATCTACACTAAGTAACTATTTTACACAACTTGAAACCAGTTATGAAATCTTCCAAGACTTTCAAATTGGAGCTGGCGTTCGCTTTATTAAAAAAAATGATGACATCGGAAACAGGCAAGGGATTGAGTCGCACTTCAGGTACCAGCTTGATGCACTCTACCAACATGAGGTGAAACAACTAAACCTATCATACCGACTAAGGTATCAAAATAAAAATGAGCTAGGCTTTTCTGAGGAAGAAGGAGATATCCCTAAGGAGCAACTTCGTTTTATGCTGGCCATTGGCTACAAATTAAGACCGATTAGAGTGGTTTTTAAATTAAAAGGGGAGCTATTTAGTACAATCTCAGATGGTGCTGAACCTGAAAAGATCGATCGAAATAGATTTACATTATTAGCTTCACGCAAGTTTAAAAAGATTGGGAAATTCTCACTTTTTTATAGAATCCAAGAAGATATTAATACAATCGAAGAAAACGTTAATAAGTCAATAATCGGACTCAAGTACTCTTACAGTTTAGATTTGAGGAGAAGCTTATAACGACTGATAGACCTTATTAAAAAAGCGCTCGTTGGAGCGCTTTTTTAATGAAGAAAATTATTTATTCTTGTCGCGAACCCATTGCTCGACATACTGAATTTTTCCGTCCAAATTAAAATAGAATTGCTCAACCATCTCTTTCTCCCAGATTGTGCCGTCTTTGGATACTCTTTTTTCTGTAGCAGTTACTAAAACTCCTGACTCAGGATCTGTGTTTTCAATCTTCAAAGGAACTATTCCGTAAGCTTTCCATTTAATGGACTCAAAATTTACAAAATACGAATCAAAGAAGCCATCAGTCATTTCAATACGCTGACCATCGTAAGTGTCAAAAACAGCATCCTCAGCAAAGAATTCTTGACAGGCGGCACCATCCATTTTATTGTAATTTTCGATCAGAGATTCAATAGCCTCTACTTCGCCACGATTAGAAAACACTAATTTTTTTCCAGTGTGTTCATTGTCTTTTTTTCCATAAAATTTTCCACCAGCAGGAAGACCAAACTCATTTTTGGAATCATAGCTACGCCACTGTGCAAAGCCGTCAATTTTTTTGTCTTTGTCAAACATAAAAACCTCCATTAGATTTAATTTTTGTGTACTTCCATTATTCCATTCTCTGGATTCCGAAGACCAAACAAGCATGTGCACTCGTTCTGACCCTTTAATTTGAACTGGAATCATCGCCCATGGCTCATTTGTTACTTTTTTTAGTTCACTATGCCAGTTTGTAGAAAACTCTTTTGTTCTTTCCACCATTTCATCCGAGTAAAAAGAAAGTTCTTTTTCTACATCGCTTTCATTGTAAGCGGCGATACTTTGTTTTGTTAACTCCATATGCTCATCAGAAGCCAATATATATGGATTTCCTTTTAAATCATTGTTCCCAAGCCATTCCCCGGCAGAACTGATTTGTGCAACCGAGAAAAATCCAGTTGATAATGCTAAAGTCAATAGTATTCGTTTCATTGTATTTTTTTTTGATTAGTACACTACAATATATAAAAAATAAATTGCTTTTTAAAAGTTTAATAAGGAATGGGTTTAATCAGCATAGAGGAAATTATCTGACAATTTAGATAGTGTTTCAGCTTTCAAGTAATATTTTACTTTTCGTGGGCTTCTAAATCTTTTTGAAGATCTAGTTTTCTAAAGGTTGGGGATACAACACCTGTTGTTAGTACCGTGATTAAGGTCATTGTGCCTCCAAATACAACAGCAGTCACTGTACCCATGAGCTTAGCAGTTACCCCACTTTCAAAAGCTCCTAATTCGTTTGAAGAACCAACAAACATAGAGTTTACAGAAGATACGCGTCCCCGCATGTGATCAGGTGTTTTGAGCTGTAAAATGGTTTGTCGTATCACCATAGATACTCCATCAGTCACGCCACTAAAGAATAAGGCTACAACCGATATCCAGAATATAGAAGAAAGGCCAAATACAATTATAGATACGCCAAATCCAAAGATAGCCACTAACAATTTTAGCCCCGCATTTTTACTGATAGGAATATAGGCAGTGATAAGCATCGTCATAAAAGCACCAACAGCTGGTGCCGCTCGCAACATTCCAAATCCTTCAGATCCAACCTCCAAGATATCTTGTGCAAAAATAGGGAGTAAAGCCACTGCACCCCCAAAAAGAACAGCAACCATATCTAAGCTTAAGGCGCCTAAAATAGCTTTAGTCTTAAATACAAACCGAACACCCTCTTTAAGGCTTTGCATTATAGGCTCTCCAATTTTGGGATTCAAAATGGGCTTTATTGAAATGCCAAACAAGAGAATAAAAGATAAAATAATCAGTCCAAAGACAATGCAAAGAGACCAATGAACACCAAGCCAATTAATTGTAAAACCTGCAAAGGCGGGGCCTAAAACTGACGCCATTTGCCAAGTAGAACTGTTCCAGGTAGCGGCATTTGGATATGCTTTTTTTGGAACAATCAAAGCGACTAGTGAAAAAATAGTTGGACCAAAGAAAGCCCGTAAAAGCCCACCCATAAATACAAAGGCATAAATTGTATACAGAGTTGTCTTCGCGCTCCAAGCTTTTTCTAGTGAAGGGCTTGTTAATAAAAAGAGTCCCAAACTGATTAACGAAAAGAGCCCTATACATTTCATTAATAAGTTCCTTTTTTCATTTTGGTCAACAATGTGACCGGCAAACAAAGCCATGCTAAATGCTGGGATAATTTCCATAAGACCAATGATTCCCAAAGAAAGGGGGTCTTTAGTTAATGTATACACCTGCCACTCGATGATAATAAATTGCATAGACCAACCAAATACTAAAATAAATCGAAGTATTAAAAAAATATTAAATTCTTTAAACCTAAGGGCAGCATATGGATCTCTTTTTACCATATTATAATTTGAGATCTTTTAATTTTAGCTGTAAGCTTACGCGTCCATTCCATTCGTTTTCGTCAATCGAATATACTATTTTAAAGGGAGCTTTTGATTTAACAATAGGCAATTGGACACCTAAACCAAAACCGATCCCCACAATTTTAGGTGCTCTTTTTTGGGTAAGTGTTACTCTTAAGTGTGTTTGGTCTTCTCCAACACATTTTCCATAGCCGGTATCAGAAACTTCGGTAGTCATAAAAACAGGCGATAAATTTTGAGGTCCAAAAGGTGCAAATTGTTTTAATATTCTAAAAAATTTAGGAGTAATGGATTCAAAGTTAATTTCCGAATCAATTTTAATTTCAGGAGTCTTGAGGTGGTCAGGGAGCGTCTTTAAAACCTCTGCCTCAAAAGCCGCTTTAAAAGCGAGGTAATTTTCTTTTTTTAGTGTTAGACCAGCAGCGTACATATGACCTCCGAATTGATCCACTAAATGATTACAGTTTTCTATTGCATTATACACATCAAATCCGCTTACAGAACGAGCAGATGCTGCTAAATAATCACCACTTTTTGTAAACACTAATGTTGGGCGGTAATAGGTCTCTATAAGTCTTGAGGCCACTATCCCGATCACTCCCTTGTGCCAATCTTCTTGAAATACAACTGTAGTTGCATCTTCGGTTTCATTAGCAGTTTCAATTTGCTGTAAAGCCTCCTGAGTAATTCGTTTGTCAGCTTCGCGGCGATTAGTATTAAAATTTTCAATTTCACTGGCCGCAATTTCTGCATTTTCTATGACGATTTCCTTCATTAATGCAACCGCATAATTGCCGTGCTTCATGCGTCCAGCCGCGTTAATTCGAGGGGCTATGTTAAAAACAACATCTGTAATAGTTAAAACCTCTTTTTTCATTTGATTAATTAGTGCCTTAAACCCTGGACGGGGATTAGAGTTAATCACTTGTAATCCAAAATAAGCCAATGCTCTATTTTCTCCAACAATAGGGACTATATCAGCTCCTATGGCTGTAGCTACTAAATCTAAATATCCTATTAAAGACTCTACCGACTTACCATCTTTAGATGCTAAGGCTTGGATAAGTTTAAACCCAACACCACAACCACAAAGTTCTTTAAAAGGGTACTCGCAATCAGATCGCTTTGGGTCAAGTATGGCGACTGCCGGAGGCAGCTCTTTTCCTGGCCTGTGGTGGTCACAGATAATAAAATCAATACCTTTTGATTTTGCATATGCTACTTTATCAATTGCTTTGACCCCACAATCAAGGGCGATAATTAATGAAAAGTTATTGTCAGATGCATAATCAATTCCCTTGTATGACACTCCATATCCTTCATCATATCGATCTGGAATATAAGTGGATATCTGAGCGCTTTTAGTGTCGAGGTAAGACGCCATTAACGCCACTGATGACGTACCGTCCACGTCATAATCCCCATATACCAAAATTTGCTCATTGTCCTTTAAAGCGGATTGAATTCTTGATACTGCAACAGCCATATCTTTCATTAAAAAGGGATCATGCAAATCAGACCAGCTTGGCCTAAAAAATATTTTAGCTGTCTGGAATGTATCTATCCCTCTTTGTAATAGCAATTCTGAAATAGCTAAATCCACCCCTAATTCTGCTGCAAAATTTGCTATTTTTTCTGTATCCGGTTTTGGCTTAAGAGTCCAACGCATAGTTAAGAGTTGTGAATATGTATTTCTGTTGAAACGGATGAGAACTGTCTAAACATTTCCATAACACCACAGTACTTATCAACAGAAAGAGTAACGGCTTTGTATATTTTCTTAGGATTGAGTTCTTGACCATGAAAATGGTAATCTACGTGTACTTTATGATAGTACTTCGGATGTTCATCTGTCAATTGAGCTTCAATATCTATTGATAACTTATAGTCAAGCACCTTCATCTTTTCTAAAATCTCTACAATATCAACTCCCGAGCATCCAGCGAGTGAAGAAAGCATCATTGCTTTTGGAGACAACCCAAAACGTTCAGTTTGGCCGTCAACGACTGTATCCATCGACACTGATTTTCCGCTTGGGTTGTCAGATTCAAACAGCATACTGCCTTTCCAATGGGTAGTTATTTTGTGAGACATTGTAAATTAATTTTTGTTACTTGTTTTTAGTTATCTCAAAAATACTAAATAATGCCATTAGTTACACCATTATCCGTAAACCATGATTTAGAAACCAAAGCGCTTGCTGAGTTTTTTAATGAAACTTTAGGCTTTTGCCCTAATTCTGTTCTTACAATGCAACACCGACCTGCTATAAGTAAGGCATTTATTAACCTAAACAAAGCTGTAATGACCAATGAAGGCCGCGTATCTTCAGCACTCAAACGGATGATTGCTTGGGTAAGTAGCAATGCAACGGGTTGTAGGTATTGTCAGGCACATGCAATTCGAGCCGCAGAACGCTACGGGGCGGAGCAAGATCAGCTGGATAATATTTGGGAGTACAAAACACATACTGCATTTAGTGAAGCAGAACGAGCAGCATTAGATTTCAGTTTAGCAGCTTCTCAAATACCAAACGGAGTTGATGATACTTTGAAACAGCGCATGCACTCCTACTATAATGAGGGAGAAATTGTAGAAATCCTAGGTGTTATTTCACTGTTTGGTTATTTGAATCGATGGAACGACTCAATGGGTACAAGTATTGAGAATGGGGCCGTTCAGAGTGGTGAACTCTATTTAGTAAAACACGGGTGGACTAAAGGAAAGCACATCTAATATCATTTTGATTTTCCTGAAACTACAACTACAATCTCTCCTTTAGGAGGATGATTCGTGTAGTGTTCAAGAACACTTTTAGCAGTGCCACGTTTAGTTTCTTCAAAAAGCTTAGAAAGCTCTCTAGAGACAGAAAGTTGACGTTCTTCCCCAAAGTATTCGCAAATATGGGAAAGTGTTTTAATGAGTTTATGGGGGCTTTCGTACAAAATAATTGTTCGGGGTTCTTCAGCCAAAATAATTAAGCGCGTCTGACGCCCCTTTTTTACCGGCAAAAAACCTTCAAAAACAAATTTATCATTTGGCAACCCTGAGTTTACTAATGCAGGAACAAAGGCCGTGGCTCCTGGTAAACACTCTACTTCAATTTCATTTTCAACACATGCTCTTGTCAGTAAAAATCCAGGGTCAGAGATTGCAGGAGTACCTGCATCACTAATTAATGCAATGCTGAGCCCTGACTTCAATTTTTGAATAATACCATGAACAGTCTTGTGTTCATTATGCATGTGATGAGATTGCATTTGAGTTCCAATCTCATAATGCTTAAGTAGTTTTCCAGAAGTTCTAGTATCTTCTGCTAAGATTAAATCCACAGATTTTAAAACCTTAACTGCTCGTAAGGTAATGTCTTCTAAATTTCCTATTGGTGTGGGTACAATGTATAGCTTCATAATTCAAAGTTACAACGTTTTTAATCAAGACGTTTAAATTAATAATTTTAACATTGTTAATGGTTTTTATTTTTTATTTAAAACCGTATATTTGATCCGGTTTTTATTTTAAACTAAATGCCGCATTAACCCCAAAATTTTTAATATGAAATTACTTGTTATTTTTACCTCTTTATTAATGTCAACTCTAATTTCTTTCTCACAAGAAGGTTTCTCTGGAGGAGCAATAAATCAAGGCTTTAACAACCGATCTGACGGTGGTAGGTTTGTAAATATTAATATTGAAGATGATCCAAATATTGAACGATCTCAATATCTTACTGAACAATTTATGAGTTCTAAGGTCTCTTCAATGCCAGGGAAAATTTATGGTGTTCGATATAATATTTTTAAAGACGAAATGGAATTTAGGGACACGAACAATGATCTATTTGCTCTAAGTAAAAGTGATGATTCGGTTGTGATTACCTTTACAGAACCAAATGTATCTTACCATCTTTTTAAATACAAAGATGATTACAAGAACGTAATACTTCAAAAAGGTTATTTCGTGAAATTAAATAATGAAGGACCCAACTTTATTTTAAAGAAAAAAACTATTTTATTCTTTGCCGAAAAACAGTCTAAAACTGGTTATGACCTAGCTAAGCCAGCTACTTACAAGAGCGTAAAGGACAGAACCTATATTAAACTTGCAAGTAAAGAGGCTGCTGTTCTACTGGAAACCAACAAAAAGAAACTAGCTAAGAATTTATTTCCATCTAATTCAAAAGAAATTTTGAACTTCATCAAAACGAATAAGATAAAACTAAGTAAAGATGATGATTTGATTAAGTTTGTTGCTTTTTTAAATACTCTTTAATCAACGTTTAGTCGTAGTTGTGATAAGTCTCAGCGTCTTAAGATTGTTTCTTAGAAGTAATTGCTATAAAATCTTTTAGATAGTAGGGTTCAAAATAAGCAACGTCTTCAAAGTCACTCTTTTTAAACTTAGCATATGACAAAGAGCACATTTGTGCTGCAGAGGGCAATTTTTTCTCAAAAAATCTTGTGTTTGGATGACTTATAAGTTCTTGCGTTTTAGGGACTCCATTTCCAATAAAACAAACTGGAGAAAGTTTAAGCATATCTTTATAGGAATCTGAATTGATGACTTCTGCTTTAGTCTGTCTCGATTCTTTATAAAAAACGTCATAAATAGCAGAGTAAACTTCTAATCGTCTGGCATCTAACATAGCGACAATGGGTCCCTCAGGACTTTTAACTTGCCGCGCCAAAGCCTCAAGGGTTGGGATGGAGATTAATGGTTTTTTAAGCGCGTAACAAAGCCCTTTAGCGGCAGAAACTCCTATACGAAGACCTGTGTAGGACCCAGGGCCCTTACTAATGCCTACCGCTGCGATTTGTGTTTTGGATACGTTGGACATTTTTAGAAGTTCATCTATATAAACATGTAAACGTTCAGCATGAGAATACTCAAGACTATTATCTTCTTTTAATCCAATTAAACGTCCGTTTTCTGATAGTGATACAGAACAGTTGGTGGTAGATGTTTCAATATTTAATATATAAATCAACTTATTCAACGATTTTATTTCCCATATAAAAGTCTAAAACTTTTGTCTTAAATACGAAATCAAATTTAGCATTAATTAAGTTAGCTTCGGCATTGACCAGTTGAACTCTATTTTGGTCTAGCTCAAAAGCGTTTAAAGCGCCTATATCATAACGCTCTCGAGCATTATTAAATGACAATTTCCGTGCTCTTAACGACTTATTAGATGCAACAAATGTTTTCAAAGCAGCTTGCGCATCTGTGTATGCTCTTTGTATATTACTTTCAAGATCTAACCTTGTTTTATCTAAGTTAAGTTTTGCATTGTTTTCTTGAACTTTAGACTTTGCGACAGCTGTTTTATTTTGGTACCTTGAGAACAAGGGAACTGAAATGTTTAAGTTAAATCCATGGCCTCTATTATCATTTATTTGTTGAAAAAAAGAGTTGCTCTTGGACAAATTAGAAAAATTAGCACCCGTATTGAATCCATAACCAAAACTTACAGAAGGATAGTATCCGCTTTTAGATATTTCTGTGGATAAAGTCGCAGCTTCACGGTTTTTTTCAGCAATTTTTATTTCAGTTCTATTTGATAATGCAAAATCAAGTACCATTTCTACATTACTATAGATTAATTCTTCAGATGGATTTGCTATCAACAGAGATTCAACATGAAATCCCTTGTATGGGACTTGTAAAAGCTGAGATAATGTTAATAATGCTAAATCATAATTGTTTTGAGCTACTGTAAATCGCTGCTCGTCGCTACTAAAAGTTGCCTCAGCATCAAAAATATTTGCTTGAGGCTGGACACCTGCTTCTACTAGTGCGCTAACCTGTATAATTTGATTTCTAGAAAATTCAACCTGAGTTTTAGCTGTTTGTAAATTCTCTTTGTTGAATAATACATTTAAATAGGCATTCACTACATTTAAAGAGACATCGTCTTTGATGCGACTGAGCTCTAACACACTCGCTTCTCTGTTAATCAGTGACTGCTTATAAGTGTTAATGTTTCTAAAGCCATTAAAAACGGTTTGTGATAGGTTGATTCCGACATTAGAAGAATGAAACGTTCGATCAATAAAACTACCTTCAAAAAGTTCTACATTACCCAAGTTTAAATTTTGAGAAAAATTTAGCCCTGCTCCAGGTAAAAACTGTCCCTTAGAGGCGATAATGTCTTGGTCATTTAAAAGCAGATTGTTTTTAACTTGCTTAACAGAGATATTGTTTTCTATAACATGATTGACACACTCTTTTAAAGTCCATTTTTTTTGTGCAAAACTGCTCAGTGTTCCTAAAAGAAAAAGGGCTATAGCTATATGTTTCATAGGATTAGAGGTTTTATTATTCATCTTCTTCATCTTCTTCATCTTCATTGTTTTCTTC